>ERZ724505.186-NODE-186-length-41223-cov-32.011514_pt1 | contig 41223 bp, 49 predicted proteins | sample MGYA00376038_ERZ724505 | MGnify/ENA primary metagenome ERZ724505 (study PRJEB28724, sample SAMN07190884) | wastewater metagenome | isolation source: effluent of sewage treatment plant in Hong Hong | place: Hong Kong | collected 2016-03-17 ... | reverse complement strand
CCCTCAACCCCCACCCCCTGCCCCGCAGCCCTCTGGAGAGGGCGGGAGGTCGGCCCTCCGGCCGCAGACGCGCGCCTTTGCGCGTCACTGCCCCATCACAGGGGAGCGACTCGACTGAGGGAGCGCCGACGCAAGTCGGGCTGGGGTGGTCGCGGATCCCGCCTTCGCCGCGTTCCCACCTCAGCAGTATGCTGAAGTCTCTAAAGATTCTTAGGTCACTAAGGATGTTGATGAGACTTGCGTCTACTGCTGAGGTATGATATAATTTCAATCACTAAAATAGTATCATTAAAAACCTCAAAAACCTTAGCAACCTAAGCATCTTCAGTATGTACACATCACAAACATTTTTCTTTTTCTTTTTTACCTCGCCTGATTCGGCGGTGCGTTTGTGATTCTTAACTCTAAGAATTAAAAACACCTCGCTGATTCAGCGAGGTGTTTTGTTATGTATATTGACGTGAGTCGGTATCCGTACATTTCTTTTTTGGTAACGCGCGAACATGCTTCCTGGGTCCAATACGCTCGAGAAATTTCTCTCGACCGTTACGGCCTAGGAGGTCATCATGATGCAGCCGCTTCAGCTGGGTGAGCGGTGGGTGTGGATTCCGATCCCACCACCGCCTGCTCTCTATCACTGGAAGAAGTGATGGATGGGGGTATGCTTCGTTCGCGCGTTGCCTACCTCCATAGAGACTCTATATATTAGTATAGTCCCTACGGAGGTAGCTTTTTAAGCATCTTAAGCCTTGTAAGCCTCTCAAGCCTTTGATACAATACAACTACCTATCCGACGAACTGCACACATCATTTTCTACAAAATCATTTCCTAGGATCGCTAATATTTGCATGGCCCGTGGGCTCTGCGTGAGGCTTTCCACCTAAACTATTACGGGAAATGATTGCGTGCGCTTCGGGTGGGGAATAAAAATCGCTAGGAATTCCTAGCGATTTTTTATGTACGTGCCCTCTTGCTCTTTTTTCTTGCTGTGTCAGCAAAAGTATGTAATGGTTCTCCGTATATTGGAGTGGGGAACAAAAGTTCTGTAACAGATCGGAGACTATTTGTCTCTATGAGTCTGTCAATTGAATATGTTTTATCATCTTCTTCCTTTATGTGTTTCCAGTATAATGCGCTTTTTCCATCTGTGCTAGGGCTAAATATTTGTACTTCTTCTCGTTGTGATTCATCTGGAGTTTGTATATAGAATTTTGCTAGTCGAATCGGTGCTCCTCCACCTGGACCATTGCTTTGTATTTTTTCTCCATCTTTCGGTGTTGGTTTATATTCTGTAATTACAAAGCCAGCATTGTGAAGTTGTTCTATAATGTCAAGAATCGGACCGAAATCTTCGTATTCTTTTGTACTGTTGTTTACTGTAAGAATACGTTTTTCTCTGGTGGTGCTGTAGGTAAAAGAATCTTTTTGTTCAGGATCTGGTATGATAGATATAGATCGTCCATACACATCTCCTGTAGTGCGTTTATCTACTCCACGTGTAATAAATTTTCTATATAATGATGGACGAGTTTTGGTACGAACAGTAACTTCTGCTAAAAAAGGATGTAAAGTTTTTGGACTCCATCGACGTAGTTTTGTTTGTTGTGCGACTACTGGTTTGGTTGTATCTAATTCCTCTGTAAAGAGGATGATATTATCAATAGTATTTTTTGATTCATCGGTATATATAATTCGTTCTGAAACGTTACCTCGGTTACTTAGTGGTAATGTTGTTGACCAAAAATTTGCAATTTTTGGAATGCGTGTTTCTATGTGTGTGTCGTACCATTGATCTGGTTCTCGTAAGAGGTATAAAAGTGCTAGTTTTCGGCGTGCTTCAAAAACCATACGTTGGCGTTCTGGTTCTGGTACCGATTTTTTCCACTCTTTCTTTCTTCCAGGGAATGCTATTCGTATTAATGTGGCGAGATCTGCATCTCGTATGTCGTTGTACTCGTCTATAGTAATTTTGTGGTATGTTCCATCTGTATTTGGTATGATAGCACTTTTGACGAGATCGGTAATAAATTCTGATATATTAGTGAGCATGTGTCCAATTTTTTCTTTTGGCAAACCGAATGCTTCAATAAACGCACCTTCTATTAATTCGTTTTCTGTTTCTGAAAATGTTTCATCAAGATTGGTTATTGAACCCGGCGTGTCGTGTTTAGAAAATAAGATACGTATAAATGTTCGTATACAACCGATAAATTCTCGCAATTGTGGGTTTTGTTCCGCAATGTCTAAGTATGTGTCATTTTCAAAATGAGTAAATAAAAATGAAAGAATACTTCTGAGAACATTTTCTGAATTTGTTCCTTTCATTTTATTTTTTTCTTGTTCAGTGCCAAATTGATTTATGGCTTGCACCTCTTCTTCAAAATTACTCATATCAAATGCAGTAAGAAACTGTTGTCTTGAGGTATCGTTAGTAATATATATACGTAAAAATTCTTTGAATGCATTGTGCCTGTCAAAAAAATCTCCACTTTTTAGTTTGTGTAGTAACGTGCGTTCGTCATCACTGTGTTGTTTTCTTAATTTAAAAAAGTACTGTACTGTTAGATATCTCTTCACTGCCTCTTTTTCTTGTATGTGTGCTACCATACCAATGGTAATATCATAATTTTTTTCTGGTTCAAGGAGTGTGACATGTGGGTCCGATGATTGTCCGTCTGGTGTGGGTAGTCTCAAGTTACCAAAAAGTGTAATTGAATCTGTTGAACGATGTTCCGTGTATAATTCACTTAATTGAGCAATGTCTAGTTCGTGAAATGTTTCAAATTTATCTTCTTCTGGGTTAATTGGGTATGGAACGTCTAGTGGTAATGCATGTCCAATAAACAGATGTTGTTTTGTTTGTTGAGCATCTTTATTGGGCCTTTTGAGTGTGTATGTAATATCTCCAATTGGGGTAATACCAAGTATACGAAGGTGTGTCTCCTCCATAGCTTCTCTCATAGCACCAGCAAGTGGTGTTTCTCCTGGAGTAAGCACGCCACCAACAGGTTGTATTTGTTTTGCACTAATATCACTCGCTGATGATTTTTCTGCCCAAAGTGTTTGTGTTAAAAACAGTGGCTGACCTTCTGTGTAGGCAGTCAATTCTCTTTGTAAGCGTCTTGTTGGTTTTGCTTGGGTAATGTATACACGGGATACTTCTTTTGGTTTCATTTGTTCACGAAATTCTGGTGAGCGGAATGTTTCTGTCATATATTGTATATAGGGAATTATATTGTCAGACTAGCGGGACTTGAACCCACGGCCTCAGGACCCCCAGCCCTGCGCGCTACCAACTGCGCCATAGTCTGATGAATGAGGAATGCGATACGTAGGACGTATCGGCGATTCCGAGTGAAGAAGAACTATATCATGATATAGTCTGTTTAGGTATGATATAGTGTAGCGTGTTACATGTGTTGGGTCAACAAAAAGCCATCTCTTTCGAGACGGCCTGTTGTATAATCCTACGCAGCGGTAGCGAGGGCTGCTTTTTTGTTCATGGTGTGGATGCACTTTGTGCATACTTCTACACCATGCCATTTTTGGATATTGATTTTGAGACGGCGAAGTGTTTTGATGTTACTGTGACTGCGACTTGCGCCTTTGACAGTACCACGTTCGCACATTGAGCATTTGCGGGCCATACGATAGTGATTAGCTATTGAGTAGTTATTGATGTTATGGTAACATTTCAATCGTGGCAGAAGTATACTATATGGTGTAATTCTTGTCAAGACAGGCTAGATATCAGTGTGTGTTCAGATTACATAGGGCACCTTTTAAATTAAAAAGAAAAAGGACACAAGGACACAAGGACACAAGGAAACAAACAGTACTCTTTGTGTAGTTACTTGTATCTTGTATCCTTTTAATTTTTAATTTTCCGCTATGGATTTCTCTCATCTCATCTTCTATTTCTTTATCATTATTCCTTCAGCTATCCTGCATGAGTATGCTCATGGCTGGATGGCAGACCGACTAGGGGACCCAACTGCTCGCTATGCTGGACGGTTGACACTCAATCCAAAATCTCATATTGACCCATTTGGGACTATTTTGTTGCCACTCATCTTATCATTTACTGGGTTTCTCTTTGCTTATGCCAAACCAGTGCCATACAATCCCTACAACCTCAAGGATCAAAAGTGGGGTCCAGTATGGGTGGGGCTTGCTGGTCCTGCGTCCAACTTTCTCTTGGCGATTGCCTTTGGGTTACTTATTCAGGTATTGGGGCCAACGCAACTATCTTCATTTTTGGCGATTATCGTCTATGGAAATGTCTTGTTGGGTGTTTTTAATCTCGTGCCGATTCCACCGCTGGATGGATCAAAGGTCCTCTTGGCGGTATTGCCAGATTCTCTCTGGCAGCTCAAGCAGGCACTCCAGCAGTACGGGATTGTCATACTGGTCGCCTTTATTCTCTGGGGTTCCCACGTTATCTCTCCTATTATTGCATATCTGACAATGCTCTTTACAGGCGGGGTTGGGTTCTAATATTGCCCTTGACAAAGATAAAAAAATACGGTATAGTCTAGCCACTTCATATAACGGAGTAATCCCGCCTTGGCGGGGTGAATGTGTCCTCAGGAGAGGACTACCGCTTAGAAGGGCTATCATACGAGCGTCGAGTCGTATCATTGTTCCTCCTAATCCGGGAGGATTTTTCTATATATCACATATTTTTATTTACTATGCCAACAATGAACCAGCTGATCCGCAAGGGTCGCACACAGCCGGTGGTGAAGTCAAAATCACCTGCGCTCCAGTTTACCTGGGACAGTTTACACCGCAACAAGACAGAATACCGCAAAGGTAGTCCGTTCAAACGTGGTGTTTGTACAAAAGTATATACATCTACTCCAAAGAAACCAAACTCTGCGCTTCGTAAAGTGGCCAAAGTTCGTCTCAGTAATGGTGTAGAAGTTATCGCATATATCCCAGGTGAGGGACACAACCTTCAGGAACACAGTATCGTACTTATCCGCGGTGGTCGTGTAAAAGACTTGCCGGGTGTACGTTACCACATCGTTCGTGGTGTCTATGATACTCAAGGAGTTGCCAACAGACGACGTAGTCGATCGCTCTATGGTGCCAAACGTCCTAAAGCAGTTAAAAAATAGGTCAGTTTGTAAGCAGTAAGCAGAGTAAGCAGATTATGCTTATCGATAGGGAACGTACCTACTCTGCCTACAAACTTACTCTGCCTACTAACTTCAAAATATTATGTCTCGAGGAAAAAGCGCTATTCGCCGCGTCATTACACCAGATCCAAAATACGGCAGTGAAACTGTTGCTAAATTTGTGAACTTTGTCATGGAACGTGGTAAAAAATCAGTTGCACAAAGTATTGTGTATGGTGCATTGGAACGTTTGGAAGCAAAACGCAAACAACCTGCACTCGCATTGTTTGAACAAATTTTGACTGTGATTCGTCCAACTGTAGAGGTACGCAGTCGTCGCGTAGGTGGTGCCAACTATCAAGTGCCACTGCCAGTTTCTCCATATCGTCAGAATGCACTTGCATTCCGTTGGATTATTGGTGCTGCACGCACTCGTGGTGGTCGCACTATGGAAGAAAAATTGGCAGCAGAATTTTCTGACATCCTTGATGGTGTTGGTGGTTCAATCAAAAAGAAAGAAGATGTGGTACGTATGGCAGAGGCAAACAAAGCGTTTGCACACTTTGCTCGTTTTGCTGCAAAATAAGAATAGTACAAATATACGAATGGTTATACACAAATATAGTACTTGTCGCATATTCGTTATATTCGCATGAATTCGTAGATTAGTATTTTATTTCTTACTTTTATATATGCCTCGTGAATATTCTTTAGAAAAAACCCGTAACATCGGTATCTGCGCCCACATTGACGCAGGAAAAACAACGACTACTGAACGTGTCTTGTTTTATACTGGTAAAAAACACAAAATTGGTGAGGTACATGATGGTGAAGCAACCATGGACTGGATGGAACAAGAGCGTGAACGTGGAATCACGATCACTGCCGCTGCAACCACTTGTTTTTGGAACGATCATCGCGTGAACATTATCGATACTCCAGGACACGTAGACTTTACTGTAGAGGTGGAGCGTTCAATGCGTGTGCTTGATGGAGCTGTTGCTGTCTTTGATGGAAGTCAGGGTGTAGAGCCTCAGAGTGAAACTGTATGGCGTCAAGCTGACAAATATAGTGTGCCTCGTATCTGTTTTGCAAACAAAATGGACAAGATGGGTGCAGATTTTTATATGACACTAGAGTCTATTCAGTCTCGTTTGTCAAAGAAAGCATTTGCATTGCAACTTCCAATCGGGCAGGACTCTAGTTTTTCAGGTATCGTTGACCTTGTTATCATGAAAGCGTATCGCTTTAGTGGCGATCATGGGTTGGTGATTACCGAAGAAGAAATTCCAGCTGATTTGGTAGAAAAAGCAAAAACATATCGCGCAGCGTTGGTAGAGAAAATTGCTGAAAGTAGTGATGATTTAATGAATCGCTATTTGGGTGGTGAGGAAATTTCAATTCCTGAAATCAAATCGGCAATCCGTAAGATGACTATTGCTGGAGAGTTTTATGGTGTGATGTGTGGTTCTGCACTTGCAAACATCGGAGTACAAAAAGTACTCGATGCGGTGGTAGACTATCTCCCAGCTCCAACTGATATTCCAGCAGTCTCAGCTACTATGCTTGAAGACGAAACACAGAAAGTGGAAATCCATGCATCTGATAGTGAGCCATTTTGTGGTCTTGCGTTTAAGGTGGCAAGTGATCCATTTGTCGGCCGTCTGATCTTTTTCCGTGTGTATTCAGGTGTGCTCAAGTCTGGAAGTTATGTGATGAATACTACCAAGGGAGAAAAAGAGCGTATCGCTCGCATCGTGCGTTTGCATGCCAACTCTCGTGAAGAGGTAGATGAAGTGTACGCTGGAGATATTGCTGCGGCAATCGGTTTGAAATCTACTATTACTGGAGATACTATTTGTGATGAAAGTCGCGAAGTAGTACTTGAAAAAATTACCTTCCCAGAACCAGTGATCTCGATGTCTATTGAACCTGCAACAAAACAAGATCAAGAAAAAATGGGTACAGCATTGCAGAAACTTGCTGAAGAAGATCCAACCTTTAAAGTCTTCACTGATGAGGAAACATTGCAAACAATTATTGCTGGTGTGGGTGAATTGCAGCTTGAAATTTTGGTTGATCGCATGAAACGTGAGTTTGGTGTGACAGCAAATGTCGGTGCGCCACGCGTCGCATACCGCGAATCTATCCGCAAAGCAGCAGAAGCAGAAGGAAAATACGTTAAACAATCAGGTGGACGTGGACAATATGGACACTGCTGGCTCAAAGTGGAACCAAATGAAGTGGGTAAAGGGTTCGAATTTATTGATGAAGTCAAAGGTGGTGCGATCCCTCGTGAATTTATCCCTGCGATTCAAAAAGGTGTTCGTGAGTCAGTCGATAAAGGTGTGGTTGGTGGTTTCCCATTGGTAGATGTCAAAGTGACTGTGTATGATGGAAGTTACCATGATGTGGACTCAAGTGAAGTTGCCTTTAAGCTCGCTGGAAGTATGGCATTTGTGGACGCTGCCAAAAAAGCAGATCCGGTGATTCTCGAGCCTATCATGGCAGTAGAGGTGCTCACTCCAGAAGAATATATGGGTGATATCATCGGTGATATTAGTAGTAAACGTGGCCAGATCCAAGAGATGACTGAACGCGGTACTGCTAAAGTGATCCGTGCTCTCGTTCCACTGTCTGAAATGTTTGGATACGTTACCAAACTTCGTTCTATGTCGCAGGGTCGTGCAAGTTATGCGATGGAAGTTGCGAACTATGCTGAGGTACCAAAAAATGTGGAGGCACAGATCGTTGCTGGTAAAAAATAAAGCATTGATTCAGACAGATTTAAAAAAAGATTACATAGATTATAAAACCCTGCACTATATGGCGCAGGGTTTTATTTTTATCTGTCTAAATCTTAATCTCAATATCAATTTATTTATCTAAATCGATGTTTATATTTCGTATATGACATCTTTACGTTCGACTACTGTTTTCCACCCACGTTCTTTGGCAACGGTGTAGAGTTCTTGGCTTGGGTTAAAGGCGATCGGACGTTCGACAAGTTCAAGAAAAGCGACATCACCAATCGTATCTCCAATACCGAGTGATCCTTCCAAAGTGAGATTGTGCTCAGTGCAAAAATTTCTGAGTATCTCTGCTTTCTTGAAATATGCAGGGAAGGCAATGTTACCTGTATATTTTCCATCTATTTGTTCATAAATCGCACCATATGCATAATCAAAGTGTAAGTGATTTGCAAATTGTGTGAGAATTTCCTGAGGTGCGCCTGATATGGCGACAAGGATGTGATCGTGTCTGAGTGATTCAATGAGATCTCGTGTATAGACGTATACATATCCATTTTTTTGTTCGAGAACAAATCGACTGACGTTTTCTACATCCTCCACCACTTTTCCTTTGATGCGGTTGGAGTAGGAATTAATCAAAGACATTTCGTAGTCTTTGTAATTTCCACGCCTGTTGATCCAGTCATCGTGGTATTGTTCGATTTCTTTGACAACAATGTTTGGAAAAATACCATACTCAACAAGCCCATGAAATAATTCAAAATGAAGTGCGGAGCGAAAGATGGTACCGTCGATATCAAAGACGGCGATTTTAGTCTTTTTAATCACATTACAAGATTGAGGTTGTTAGATATTATTTGACATTTTTTAAGGTGTGTATTGTTGTATTGTTATACGTAAAAGATTTGGATCAAAGTTTGGAGGAAGTTGTGTTGATAAATTACGTATTGTGGTGGTTGATTGCGTAATTTCCCATATTGGTATATCTAAGGGAGCTTCTGTGGTTTTATCATCGTACGTAATTTTGATGGTAAAATGGAGAAGTGCATCTATTTGTGCATTATGTTGAAGTGTTGTCTTTAATCTGTCTATTTCTGCTTTTTCTAGTATTGTATTTAAACGAATGCGATTCGCCATTGCATAGCCAGGTCTAGGTTTTGGAACAGTATAGGTAGACTGTGAGCGCGCTATTTCTAACATCGTCCTTGTTACTGTATCTTGTTGCATGATTTTGGCAAGCAAATCTTTGGCTGTGTCCAGGTTTGGTTGTTCTGTAGAGTCGGGTAAGTTAACTGTAGTTGGTGATTCTGCTTCTTCAAGTGGTATTCGAATACTGCTATTAATCTTTAATGTAAAGCCATTGTTCAAAGTATAAATAACATCTTTTGTTTCAGATTGGCATATATCATATCTTTCGTTAGGGTTTTCACTCCGATTATATAAATGCCAGTTTGTGTATTCGGTGGATGGATGTTTTTGTTCCTCTTTTTCCCTATTCTTTCGCGCTTCTTCCGCATTTCTTTGAGCTTCTAATTCTTCTCTACGTTTTGCAAATACGCTTGCTGGATAGAAATCACCTGTAGCTGTATTAAGACGTTCATTCATATGAAAAGACTATAGTGAATAATAGTGTATATGTACATTATTATATATAAATTGTACTATATATAAACTCTTTTGACAAGAGACAATTTTATCGTTATGCTACCAAATATCTATTTTGCTTAATATACTATATATGTCTGAATCTCGACGAGGTGATTTATTTCAAAGGGCATTACGTGCTTTACAGGGTGGTATCCCAGGAAGAAAAGCCGAATTATGGGATTCAAAACATCCAGGAGATAATTGGTTGAGCGACCGTGCAGAGTGGCTGGTGAAATCGCTTGGTGTATCCAAATATTTACGACCTAAAATAGAGTTTGATTCTACGGATAGGACAAAGGTGGTCAGTGGAGTAACTGTAGTAGATGTTGGTGCTGGTAAAGGTCATATTATGGATGAGATTGATCAGCAACTACCAGGGTCACATGTGATAGGTGTTGATCCACATGATGATCAAACAGCTATTGTTCGAAAACGTGGAGAACAGCTCGGCAACAATATAGAATATCTCGATGAAACACAGCACGCAGAGTCTATGTCTCGTGTCGAGGGTGGCAGTGTTGATGGTATTGTTATGTCGTTTGTTTTGCACCATTTAAATGAACATGAACGTACACGCGCATTGCGTGAAGCGATTCGTGTATTGAAACCAGATGGATATGTATTTATCGCTGAAGACGTAGCAGAAAATGAACAAGAAAGACAAATGGCTGAGGCATATGACCGAATATTAAACGCAGATGCAACAGATAATTCTGCACATACGTATCTTAGTCTCGAAGAATGGAAAAATCTATTTATAGGAGCTGGTTTAGATATAGTAGAATCGAATATAAAAAAGCCAGGTAAAGTAACACATGGATTTTTTGTGTTGAAAAAACGAGTAGAAGAGGGGGCACATTAATTATGCGTTTTTCTGTTATCACACTCTTTCCAGATATTATCTCCCACTATGCTGGGCAGACTATTTTGGGTCGTGCACAAAAAAAGAACCTTTTTACTGTTGATGCGATTCAACTTCGTGATTTTGCGACTGACAAACACCAGACTGTGGATGATACACCATACGGTGGGGGAGCGGGGATGGTTATGAAGCCAGATCCACTCTATGCAGCACTGACTTCTATTGACGCTATTCCGTTTTCAAAAGTAAAAGCACTAACAAAAATAAAACGTCTGGTTACTGGGAGTATCGTAAAGAAAAAACGTACCATCATTCTCTCGCCGCGTGGACGTCAATTTACTCAAGCAGTAGCACAAGAATTATCCAAATATGATGAGTTGATTTTTGTCTGTGGACGCTATGAGGGGATTGATCAGCGAGTGGTAGATCATATGGTAGATGAGGAAATTTCTGTAGGACCATATGTACTTGCTGGGGGGGAGCTTGGGGCGTTGGTGATTATTGAAGCGGTGGCACGGTTGATTCCGGGAGTATTGGGAAATGAAGAATCGTTGACTGAGGAGACTTTTTCTCTGGGTGAGGGTGAATCTGAATATCCACAATATACAAAACCCGCAGATTTTTTGGGTTGGAAAGTGCCAGAGGTACTGATGTCAGGGGATCATAAAAAAATAGCGCAGTGGAGGAAGAAAATGAGTGGTGGGGGGTAGGATGATGATCAAATGATCTGATGATCGGCCACCCCTATCATTCGGCTGAATTCATGTTGAAGTCCTATTTTTTGTGGGACGGGGAACGAGCTATTTTGTTGTCATCCTTCATTTTAAATTCGTCATTTTTTATTTATCACAGGTTATCCCCAGTTGTCCCCAAGCATAGCACTTGACAATAGATTTTATTTAGCGTATTATTGCGGAGCATTCAATTTTCCCTTCACAATCGAGTTTTTTCCAAGTCCTGATAGCTTCAGGAAACTGGAAAGAAAAAAGAGTAACTACAGGCCGACATCTAGCTCACTAGATTGAGGATACTGAGTTTCTCTTTTTTCTTTCTAGACTCTGATAAGACCTAGAGAGAAGTACTTTACAATTCACCGTTTTAAACAACCAACAGTAAATAGTATAGTTGAGAACAGAACAAACGTGATACAGACCATTTTTCTCGCAAGAGAAACTTGACGTCTATTCTTACTTCTTCTTTCTGAAGAAGATTAATTCAATGATTCTATCGCTTCGGCGAAAGACATTTTCATTGAGAGTTTGATCCTGGCTCAGGATGAACGTTGGCGGCGTGACTAAGGCATGCAAGTCGAGCGACGTACTTTTTTGTAGCAATACAAAAAAGTGGCGAGCGGCAAACGGGTGAGTAACACATTGGTAACCTACCTTCAAGACGGGGACAACTCAGCGAAAGTTGAGCTAATACCCGATAGTTATGCGGGGTCGAATGACATTCGCATATAAATGGTTTTTCGCTTGAAGAGGGGCCTATGGCCTATCAGCTAGTTGGCGGGGTAAAAGCCCACCAAGGCGACGACGGGTAGCAGGCGTGAGAGCGTGACCTGCCTCACTGGGACTGAGACACTGCCCAGACACCTACGGGTGGCTGCAGTCATGAATATTCCACAATGGACGAAAGTCTGATGGAGCGACGCCGCGTGCAGGAAGACGCCCCTCGGGGTGTAAACTGCTTTTATAAGGGACGAATTCGTGACGGTACCTTATGAATAAGTGGTTGCTAACTCTGTGCCAGCAGCAGCGGTAATACAGAGACCACAAACGTTATCCGGAGTTATTGGGCGTAAAGGGTCCGCAGGTGGTTGTGTTAGTCAGTGGTTAAATCCCAGCGCTTAACGTTGGGGCTGCCATTGATACTGCACAACTTGAGATCGGGAGAGGTATACGGAACGCACGGTGTAGTCGTAATAAGCGTTGATATCGTGCGGAACACCAAAGGCGAAGGCAGTATACTGGAACGATTCTGACACTCAGGGACGAAAGCGTGGGGAGCGAATGGGATTAGATACCCCAGTAGTCCACGCCCTAAACGATGCACACTAGGTATTGGGAGTATCGACCCTCCCGGTGCCGTTTTATAGAGCTAACGCGTTAAGTGTGCCGCCTGGGTAGTACGATCGCAAGATTAAAACTCAAAGGAATAGACGGGGACCCGCACAAGCGGAGGATCATGTGGTTTAATTCGATATCACGCGGCAAACCTCACCTAGGCTTGACATGTCACTGCAAGCTCCGAGAAACCGGAGCCGCTTTCGAAGGTGTGACACAGGTGCTGCATGGTTGCCGTCAGCTCGTGCCGTGAGGTGTACCCTTAAGTGGGGTAACGAGCGCAACCCCCGTGTTGTGTTAAATGTACACAACAGACTGCCTACGCAAGTAGGAGGAAGGCGGGGATGACGTCAAATCAGCATGGCTCTTACGCCTAGGGCTACACACATGATACAATGGCCGGTACAGAGGGTAGTTAACTCGCGAGAGGGAACCAATCCCAGAAAACCGGCCCCAGTTCGGATTGTAGGCTGCAACTCGCCTACATGAAGTTGGATTCGCTAGTAAACGCGCATCAGCAACGGCGCGTTGAATACGTTCTCGGGTCTTGTACTCACCGCCCGTCAAACCACGAAAGTTGGGGGTGCCCGAAGGCTCCGCAAGGGGACGAAGGCAAACTCAGTAATTGGGGTTAAGTCGTAACAAGGCATCCGTAGCGGAAGCTGTGGATGGATCACCTCCTTTCTGGAGACATGGTACCGGAAGGTATCAGTCAGTCGGCTCATTTCCTTTATCGGGATGAGATTCTTACGGCGTCATGGTCAATATAATTTTCGCTTCGGCAAAGTTATGGAGACAGGGTCTGTATCACATTTGTAATGTGCTCTTCTATATTTTTGTCTGGTGTTTATTTGTTGAATTAAAAAACTCTGCATCTTCGGTGCAGGGTTTTTGTTTTTGATTCAAAATGTGATATGATGAAGGTGCTTATTGCTTTAATGAGCTAAGTTGTATATGAAGATAAAAAGTTTAAGAAAAGCAAACGAACAAGAAGACCTTGCTATACTGCAACAACAACTCGTTGATTTGCGCAAGGAGCTTGATCAAGAGATACAGTATACCCAAAAAAGAATACAAAATTTGCGTATTAAATTTGAAGAAGCAAAAAAATACTCTCTTCTAAAAAGAGTGTACCGGCGTATTATCTCGATGTAGTATGAATGAAAATAGTCAGACATCTCTTCAGGAGCGAGTACTGCAAGATATAGCAAAAAAATTGCCAGAAGGGTTTGAAGTTGACGAAAATTTTATCGCAGAGCGTGTGAGGGAAAAGATGAGAGAAGATGCAGAGCGTTTACAGGAAGAAGCTCAAGAGCGTTTTGCGTCTGTGGGACAAGATGCGAACAGTCTGCGTGATGAGATCTCCATGAACGGTGATATCTCAGGAGAAGAAAAGGACGATTTGGTCGCTGAGTCAAGAGATATTCTTTATCAAACAGAGCGGAGCAAAAGCTCTTTTTTGGGTTCTATGGCCGAGTGGATGAAGAAGACGGTGGAACAAAAAAGCATGGCGCGAGAGGAAAAGCGTACCCGAGCCAGACTTGAGAAAAAGTTGTTCTCTATTTTAGAAAAGGCATATATAGCCAGTAGACCAAAGGAAAAGAAATTTAAAGCGGGCAACAGCGATAAATTTGCGGATATTCTGCGGAGAATCAGAACAAATGAAGATTGTGATATGTCGGCATATCGTGCGGATATAGAAACACTATATGACGAGTATCAGGAAGAACGAGCAAAGTTTGCCGACATGCCTCTGTCACGTTCTGATGATATGGCCGTTAGTATGAGTAATTTTGAGTATGCATGGAAAAAGGTCCGTGATCATTTGTTGGAAGTGTTGACACTATTGGGCGACCACCTGTCTAAGAAAGGAGACATCCGCGGGGCACTCTCAGTACAGCTGAAAGGTGGAAAATTTAATGACACAGTCCGTTTTGGAATAATTGGCTTTTCCGACGGCAATGCTTTTATCAAACCTGAGTATAGGGATATGCTTGTCCGCGAGCCATGGCTGTATTTTGGAGAGAAAGAACGGAATCCTAGTAACATTGTCGGTCTTAGCCTTTCTGCTGCTGAAATTCCTGTGCTTGATACAGAAGCATACGAAGGTCTCATTCGAGTGCTTCTGACACGCGATGATGCACGGCAGTATCTGGATAAAATACCTTGGCGTGATTCTGCAGTGCGCGCTATATCGGATAACCTAAAGCAGCAGGTGTGTGCAAAAGGTTTACGAGAGGAAGCTATGTTCATATATAGATATGACGATATTTTTTTCCCTTATATAGAACGTACTACTGTACATGACAGGCCTGCAAAAGAAGTGCTATCTCAGCGGTTTCGGCGTCATGTATACGAAATACAATATTTAGGTGAACAGTTTTTGTCTAGTGCTACTAAACAAGAATTTGAATGCCAAGAGAAGGTTAGAGTTTTTATGGAATATTTTGGTATAGATACTCAGGCTGTTCGGCAGGCTCTCGAATCGTATTACAAACACCGCATGGTCAAAAAAGAAGACGAGAAAACAGAGCATCTATATAGGCTTTTGGCGCGCATCATTATGGCCAACTTGCCAGCGTATTTACGCGATCAGGGGCGTATACAAGAGGAGTTTGGGGTTTCTTTTGTCGAACTGAAGCCCTATATATTAGATTGGGCCAAGACGAATAATTTGGCTCGGCCGGTGCCCTATACCGACCTTGCACAATATAAAGAATTTTTTTCGCAAGATGAGTTGATATTATTTTTTCATAATACTGTTTCATCGTATGTTGACCCCAGTCTCGCAGAGCATAGTTCCTTTGAAAAGTGTAGAAATATGTCTGTAGATGAGGCGGCTCGATACGTAGCCTCCACATCTTTGAGTGGTAAATTGCTTAAATCTTTTATTTGGTTCTTTGGTAATCAGTCGTACGTGCCGTTTTCTTTTGGAAGTAAAAGATTTGTTCAGTTATTAGCCGCTGTAGATAGTGAACATCGTATAGAGATGGCAAGATTACTTACAGTGTCTGATATTATATCGCATGTTGACTCTTTTTCTGATGTTGAGATAAAAGAGATTATACAGAATAAAACAGATGATGAGATGGCATCTGTGCCTTTAGTAGATGTGGTTAAGTATCTTTCACACGATCGTCTTGTTGAGGTGGCAAAACGTCATTCTTTTTTTAAGATCATTGATCTGAAAGACATGTTTTCACCTATAGAAATATTGAGTATCGCAATAGTTCGACCATTGGCAGAAGTGCTCATGTATACTGGAGATTTAGATGCAGAGTTAATTGGCACAGTTCTTTCGCATAGAATTGAAAATATAGATGGGGGTTATTTAAATCAACATAGTCATGGTGATACATGGCAAAAATTATTTTCCAACATGTATTCCGGTAGTTTATCTGACTTTCCCCAGTACAATTTTTCTGCAGGTGTCACCAGGGAGAACGCCCTTTTTGCTTTGGTTGTGTATGCACATACTCCTGATGAGAATCTATATGGTGAATTGAAAACACTTGTGGAGAGGTTCACTGAGAATATTAAAGACGAAAATGGAAAGAAATTATTGCTGCAGAGTGTACGAGGATTGCGAGATCGTTTGTTGAATCTTTCGGGTGATGCACCAGCTATTTCTGCGTGGGAGAAAGGAATATTAGAGATAGTAGGTAAGGGTGAATTGTTACACATGCGAGTAACTGATTTGACATGTAAGTTTGCTCGGCATTTGGGTGGTGTTGGTGAGTGGTCAACTAATGGTGCATTAAAACAAGAAGATATAGCAACTCAACAATCACTCATCAGTAAGATGGAAAACAAAAAAGGCGTAAGATACTCGGATGTTGAGATGGCGAATTACTATGAACAATATCTGGCAGGGGTAAGACGTTTACCTGATGCAACACGAAGTGTGGTACAGATATTTGATATGTTACCCCAAGATAAACGGCTCTACGTTGCCTATCAAGAAGGGGTACTTGCTCCACTTTCTGTATTAGCTACTCTTTCTGCAGAAGTAGAAAATCTTGATATTGGTGCAGTAGTGAATATATGTGCTGGTGCAAGAGAAGAGTTATCCCAAGCTCAAGATCAAGCGTCCCAAGAGAAAAGTATTGAGATTTTTTCTGCTCAGATGAAAGAATTGTTGCGAGCAAGTGTAGAGAAAGTGTTTGGTTTACGAATTCCCGACGTAAGTCCTGAGCAAGTGGATGCTATTTTGCCTTTAGTTACCTACTCCACGCATATCGCAGGTAAAAATGAAGATAAGGTAGCATTGCTGGGATTGTTTGCCGCCCTCCGTCTGAGTGGGCAGTGGGATGCTTTCAAGCGTGGTGAACCGGTGGATATAGACAAATATCTTACGGATGAGCTTCGTGCTAAAGTAAAAACATATCAAGAGAAGCGTGGTGAGTTAGATATATTTTTTCAATCGGACGATTCCCCGTTGCACATTTCTGCAGAGGTAATGCCGAAGTGGTTTAAAAAATTGGCAGAACCTAGTGAAACTGTGCTGACTGGTGAAAGTCGTGGTGTACTCGATAGTATCCATGCTATTGATGCGATGGCCAAGGATATTTTGGACCCTGATAATTTTCAGGAAGGGCAAGAGCAATTAATTTGGCAGTTGGTGCAAGAGTTTGGAGTTAAGAAAGTTGGAGGCGCTTTAGCAAAACGATTTAAAGAGGGTGGGTTTACTGATGAAGTGATCACCTCCGATGTTGGAGTAAGACTTTTTGGTCAAGCGCAAGGCAATGAAAAACAGCGTTTGCCTGTATGGCAAAAATTGACGAAGTGTTTTGGGCAGATAGTTGGTTTTGCGGAAAAAATACAACAGGCAGGTCTGCATGAGCGCATATCTTCCGTGGACGCTCTCCTTATTCCTTCAAAAGAAATTATAGACATTTTTCATAAAATCGGAGAAGAGATGTCAACCGAATCAGGCGTTCAATCGCTCACCGAAGATGTAGAATATTTGGAATCATTGCTGTTAAAAAATCAGCAAAATGTAACACCAGAAGAACTTGGAAGGGCGCAACAATATTTGTCTTCGGTTAAAAAAGAAATTACTGCGTTATATCACATGAGAGACGAGCTTAAAGTTGCCTTTGAAACAATGGCTCGTGCTGCAGGGCAGACAACGGAAATAAGCAGTCGGCTCTCGGAAAGAATCAAAGGGTTCCAATCGGTGTTTGAAAAAACCACCAGCGATAGTGTTACCTATATCGCTACGATGACGGGGGATTTGGTGGATGTCATACCAAATATCCGCCAGTGTTTGGGTTGTAAAACCAGCGAGTGCAATAATGACACAAATCTCACGTTTGGAGATAGAAATCGATTTCTGTTACTGGGACGACGCGCTGGTGATGCTGCAGGAAGTAGTCGTTCTGATGAATTGGTGACAATGCAAAAAACAGTAGGCGATGGTCAAGAACGATATTCTTTTGTCATGGATAATGTCTACGGTGATCGTGCCCGTGATATTCTGTTGGCCAATGTCTCCGCTGTGGTGAAGAAAATGCGGGAGTTGCGACGGGTTTCTCCCGATACACCTCTGGATGTGTTTGTAACAGCTTCGGGTTTATCGAGTTGTAATGTTGACGAACAATATTTACAAACTCGTCTTAAAAAAGAGTTTAAGGGTTTGACTATTGCGTCTGTTACTCGCGAAGTACATATTGCTCAGTCAGCGAGTGGGGACGGCCACTATGAGATCGGCGGTGGTTTTGGTGGAAGAGTAAAAAGTGGAGTGGGGAGTGTTTCTGGTATCAGTATTGAGTGGAGACCAGAATCAAAATGAGACGCTTGACGTACCTATTTCTCTCCTCTATACTTCGTGATAGAAATTAGGTATTTGAAATTAGACATTTTTCACCCATATGTCCCTCTATCGTCTCATTCGCCTCGCCAAAAAGACCGGTGATCGGTTCATTGTCCACAACGAAACGGATAGTAGTAATATTGTCATCATGGATTTGGACAATTATGAGCGTCTGGTTGATTTTTCTGATCCCGATGATTTTGGTTTTAGGGATGATGTCGGGGGAGATATGTCACCTTGGAAGCCAGCCCCAGCACCATGGGACACACCCTCTTCATTTGTGGAGAAGTATCCCTGGGAAAATGAGGAAGAACCTGAATATGGTAGTGATGAGTGGTTTAAAAACCAACACGAATCTTCTGAGCCTGACGATTGGAGCAGTATTGGTGATGTTATGGAGGATCGTTATGGTGGATTACATCAAGAGGATATTCCTGTAGAACATGAGATTGCCGAGGATGAGATACCTCCGTTTACTCCAGAAGAAGAGGTTTTCGCTGAAATTCAACCAGAAGTTTCTACTGAGCCGACTATAGAGCCGATTCCTGAACCAGTATCCTCTGTTTTGTCAGATATGAATGAGCAGACTATTGTACTGGCTGATGAGGCGGTAGAGACGATATCTGAGGTGTCAGGAGATAGTGTGTCTGTCCCACCACCAAGTGATGTATTGACAACAGAAGAACCGCTTTCAGACGGACCTGTTTTTTACGAAGAGCCTACATAAGGCTCTTTTGTGATGTTATCCCCAGGATATACCACTTGACGCAAACTTGAAAATGCGATATACTCACAACGCTAAAAAAGCAATTTTTTATTTTATTATTCATAAACACCCCGTTGGACATAAAACTGCGCTTGAACACTCAAGACAGTGCGGGATCGTTGCAATCGTATGGCAGAATTTAGTCGAACAAAACCACACATCAACGTTGGTACAATCGGCCACGTTGACCATGGTAAGACTACTACTACCGCAGCTATCTTGGCTGTTGCTGGTACACACGGTCTTACTGCACAAACTAAGTCAATTGATCAAATTGACGCAGCTCCTGAAGAAAAAGCTCGTGGTATTACTATCAACACTGCACACGTTGAGTACGAGACAGCTACTCGTCACTACGCACACGTTGACTGTCCAGGACATGCTGACTATGTCAAAAACATGATCACTGGTGCTGCTCAGATGGATGGTGCTATCTTGGTTGTGTCAGCAGCTGACGGTCCGATGCCTCAGACTCGTGAGCACATCTTGCTTGCTCGTCAGGTGGGTGTTCCATACATCATCGTTTACCTCAACAAATGTGATATGGTCAGTGATCCTGAACTTATCGACCTCGTTGAAGAAGAAGTTCGTGATCTTTTGAACAAATACGAATTCCCTGGTGCAACAACTCCAATTATCCGTGGTTCTTCAATCAAAGCGGTTCAGAACCCAAGTGATGAGGCAGCTGCAAAACCAATTTTGGATTTGCTTGCTACTTTGGATAGTTACATCCCAGAACCACAACGTGATCTTGACAAATCATTCTTGATGCCTATTGAAGACGTCTTCTCAATTGAAGGACGTGGTACAGTAGTTACTGGTCGTATCGACCGTGGTGTTATCAAGGTTGGTGAAGAGGTTGAGATTGTTGGTCTTAAAGATACATCAAAAACAACTGTGACTGGTGTTGAGATGTTCAACAAACAGCTTCAACAAGGTCAAGCTGGAGACAATGCTGGTATCTTGCTTCGTGGTACAAAGAAAGAAGATGTTGAGCGTGGTATGGTGCTTGCAAAACCAGGTACAATCAAGCCACACACTGAATTCGAAGCACAAGTATACTGTTTGACAAAAGAAGAGGGTGGACGTCACAAACCATTCTTCAATGGCTATAAACCACAGTTCTACATCCGTACAACAGATGTAACTGGTGAAGTAACTCTCCCAGAAGGAACTGAGATGGTGATGCCAGGAGATACTGTAACTGTCAAAGTAAAATTGATCGTTCCAGTAGCTATGGAAGAAAAAATGCGTTTTGCTATCCGTGAGGGTGGCAAGACTGTGGGTGCTGGTGCAGTATCCAAAATTAATGCTTAATATTGATACAGGCCCCTGCCAACAGGCAGGGGCCATTGTATTGCTCTTTTTTATAGTATGACTGCTACAAATACACAAGAAAAAAATACAGAGTCCGCTGTCGCATCTCGCGTCCGCATCAAAATTCGTGCATACGATCACAAAATTATCGATAATGCTACGAAGACAATTATTGATACTGCAGAGCGTAACAACGCTACGGTCGTGGGTCCAATTCCACTTCCAACACAGATCAAGAAATACAGTGTTAACCGCTCAACGTTTACCTACAAATACGCTCAAGAACAGTATGAAATGCGTATTCACAAACGTTTGATCGATGTCCTCAGTCCAACTCCAAAAGCAATTGACGCGTTCATGAACTTGAACTTGCCAAGTGGTGTGGATATTGAGATCCGCATGATGTAGTGTACAAGAGATATGACAAGCGGGATACTGGCGTATGTCCTATACACAGTATCCCTCTTGACAAAGTCATAAAAAAGGCGTATAGTAGCGCCAAGTCAGAAAAAATCGATTTGACGTATAATCTAGATAAGATCCACAGAGAAAACATCTAGTCATATACTTCGTCGAAGTGAAATCTTTGTTTATTGAAATTATCCTACGTACATTTGCCCACGTATCCTCCGATCAAATCGGATGAAAGAGGCTAGAAGGAAACCCCCATTGCACTATATAATGGTTTTTTCCTTCTAGTTTTTTATTAAATAAATAGTCACGCACGCATATGAAATGCATCCTTGGCAGGAAAGTTGGCATGACCCAAGTGTTCAAAGACAACGGTAGTGTTGTCCCAGTCACACGGGTCCAAGCCGGACCATGTGTGGTAACGCAGGTAAAAACAAAGGAGAAGGATGGAGTAAATGCCATCCAAATTGGATTTGGAAATCAGAAGGCGTTTCGTCTTTCTCAGGCAACAGCAGGACACCTCAAAGGGTTGACAACTGTTCGTTTTATGAGAGATGTACGTACAGAACAGCAGCTTTCTCGTGGAGATGTCTTTACTGTAAGTACATTTGCTCCAGGAGATAATGTTCAGGTCGTAGGGAATTCAAAAGGGCGTGGATTCCAGGGTGTCGTCAAACGTCATGGGTTTGCTGGAGGTCCAGCGTCACACGGTCACAAGGATAACCTTCGTATGCCTGGTTCTATCGGTGCCGGTGGTGTGCAGCGCACATTCAAAGGTATTCGTATGGGAGGACATATGGGTACACAACAGGTGACGGTAAAAAATCTTGAAATTGTTGGGGTTGATACTGAGAAAAATGAATTATTGATTAAAGGTGCTGTACCAGGTGCACGTGGTGGTATTGTTATGATTTCGTCCGCGTCAGGAGAGATCGTTGTAGAAACTGCTCCGGTAGAAGAAACGACAACACCAGTGGTTGAGGAAGCATCATCAGTTGAACCAGTTGCAGAAGAGGTCGCTGCAGTTGAAACACAAGAAGAAGGTTCATCACAACAAGCATAACACCTATATGGCTACTATTTCATTATATACAGGAGCAGGGAAACAAGCAGGAAGTGTAGAACTTTCTGATGCAGTGTTTAACGTTGTTCCAAAAATTTCAGTGATCCACCAAGTCTTTACTGCACTTCGTGCAAATGCACGTCAGCCATGGGCACACACCAAAGGAAAAGGTGAAGTGCGTGGTGGTGGTAAAAAACCTTGGAAACAAAAAGGAACTGGTCGTGCTCGTCATGGATCAACTCGTTCTCCAATCTGGGTTGGTGGTGGTGTTACATTTGGACCAAAAAACATTCGCAATTATACACAAAAAATCAATACAAAAATGAATCGTCTTGCTGTTCGCATGTGTTTGACTGACAAGGTGTTGGATTCTAAATTGATTGTTGTTGATGCATTCCCACAAAGTGGAAAAACAAAAGATATCAGCACACTTCGTGCAGCATTTCCACGTACTCGTGCAAGCGCTGTATATGTAACCGCAGAGAAAGATGATATGATGATCAACGCTGCTGCCAACTTGATGAAATCAAGTGTGACACGTGCGATGGACCTCAATGTGATGGATTTGATGCAGCATGAATATGTATTTGTTTCCAAAGATGCTGTTGCTTTACTTACAGATCGTTTGAGTAAATAATTATATGAGTATTCTTGATTCTGTAACAAAAAAGAAAAAAGCAGTTGTCACAGAGGATGCGACTGTTGTTTCTTCACCAAAAACAAAAAAAAGTGATTCAAAAAAATCAGTACCAGCAGAAGTTGCTTCTCATGTACTCATTGCACCGGTTATTTCTGAAAAAGCAGTGATGGCTGAGGCGGCTGGTATTTACACATTTCGTGTCACACTCAACGCAACAAAAGTAATGGTTGCTCATGAGATGAAACGTGTGTATGGTGTTACGCCAACATCAGTTCGTATGGTAAACGTAGAGGGTAAGATTAAACGCTTTGGTCGTTCAAGCGGTCGTCGTGCAAGTTGGAAGAAAGCAGTTATTTCCTTGCCAAAAGGAACGTCAATTGCTATTCATTCTGGCGTCTAAGTGAACATTGTATATGTCTATTAAAGTATATAAACCTACCTCAGCCGGACGTCGCAATTCAAGCGTACAGGATTTTTCTGATATTACAAAAACAAAACCAACCCGCTCATTGACCATGCGTATTCAGAAAAAATCTGGTCGCAACAATACGGGTGCAATTACTGTTCGTCACCATGGTGGTGGAGTAAAAAAACTCTATCGTATGGTTGACTTTGTTCAACGTAAACTTGATGTTGTCGCGACAGTAGATGCGATTGAATACGATCCAAACCGTGGACCACGTATCGCCCTTATCACATATGCTGATGGTGTCAAATCATACATCCTCGCAGGAAGTACCATGAAAGTAGGGGACACTGTTCTTTCAACAGATAAGAAAGTTGATCCAGCTCCTGGTATTCGCATGCCACTTGAATTTATTCCAGTTGGTCTCTTTGTATACAACGTTGAGCTTGAGGCTGGTAAAGGTGGACAGATTGTTCGTGGTGCGGGTGCTTCTGCACAGATTCAAACAATTGAAGGAAAATTTGCACAATTGAAATTGCCTTCTGGAGAAGTTCGGTTGGTACCAAAAGAATGTATGGCAACGATTGGACGCATTGGAAATGCTGACTATCAATTGGTGCGATATGGAAAAGCTGGTCGTAAACGTCACATGGGTTGGAAACCACGTGTCAACGGTAAAGATATGAACCCAGTTGATCACCCACACGGTGGAGGTGAAGGACACAATCCGATCGGTCTCAAAGGTGGTCCAAAGACGATCTGGGGTAAAAAGGCAATGGGTGTCAAAACACGTAAAAAGAAGTCGAGCGATGCATTGATAATTGCACGCCGAAATGCTAAGATTGTTTAACCTCTATGAGCCGTAGTTTAAAAAAAGGTCCATACTTGGACGAAAAATTGATGAAGAAAGTGCAAAAAGCCAAAGATTCTGGTGATCGCAAGACGATCAAAACTTGGGCTCGTGCATCAGTGATTGTACCAGAAATGGTTGGTATGCATTTTGGTGTCCACAATGGTCGCCATCACATCGACGTATTGGTAGATGAAAACATGGTTGGACATCGTTTGGGTGAGTTTGCACCTACACGAACCTTCAAAGGTCATAGTGGTAAAAAGGCAAAAGAAGAAGCCGCAGCTGCTGCAGCGAAAGCCGCACCAAAGCCAGCTACAAAGAAATAGTCTATTGATACCCTCTATATGAAAGGACAATCTACCGCTACATTAAAATCGCTCCGTATCAGTCCTCGTAAGGTCCGTCTTTTGATCGATCTTATTCGTGGAATGAATGCACATGCTGCTCTTGCTCAGTTGATGGTACAAAAAAAGCATGCATCACGCCCAGTAGCAAAACTACTTCAATCAGCAATTGCAAATGCAACAAACAATCATCACCTCAATGAGAATACATTAAAGATTGTAAAAGCAACAGTAGATGGTGGTGCCATTTTGTATCGTCAGATGCCAAAAGCATTTGGAAACGTTACGCGTATCCGCAAGCGCAGTAGTCACGTGACTCTCGTGCTTGAGGGGGATGTGTTGACAGCAGCTAAAGCAAAAAAAGAAAAAACAACTGATACTGCCGCTCCAGTCGAGGCGGAAGAAGTAAAAACAAAGAAGCCACGTGCTTCAAAGACAAAGAAAGCATAAGCTTCGTTTTTCTCTTATTTTATGGGACATAAAGTACATCCTACAATTCATCGCACACAGGTTATCTATACCTGGGATTCAAAATGGTATGGTGGCAAGAAAAACTACCAGACATTTATCCAGCAAGATTTGGAAATCCGTGCATATCTTACTAAAACATTGAAAGATGCACAGATTGACTCAATAAGCGTTGAGCGCAATCAAAAATTGGTAACTATTACTATTTTGGCAGCAAAACCAGGTGTTATTATTGGGCGTGGTGGTGCCGGACTTGATAGTGCACGCAAACATATTGAGCGTGTTATTTTGAAAATGCAAACAAAAGTAAAATTAAATGTTATCGAACTTCATAATCCAGCACTTTCAGCACAGGTGGTGGGCCAGGCAATGGCTGCTGATATTGAACGTCGTATGCCATTTCGTCGTGTGATGAAACAGACAATTGAGCGTGTGATGAAGGCAGGTGCAAAGGGAATCAAGATCTCTATGTCTGGACGTCTCAATGGTGCTGAAATTGCTCGTCGTGAAAAACTCTTTGCTGGTACGATTCCATTGATTACGTTACGTAGTGATGTAGATTATGCCAACGTTGAGGCTCAGACCACATACGGTAAAATCGGTATTAAAGTTTGGATTTGTCGTGGTGAGGTATTTGGACGCCGTGATAAGTTTGAAGCATCAAAAGCAGAAGCATCCAAAACAGAAGGAAAACCAACAGAAGAAAAACGGGCGCCACGTCGAACGCCTCGTACCAATAGTTCTCGTGCTACAAAATAACGTTGCTGTATGTTGTTACCTAAAAAAGTTCTTCACAGAAAGTGGCATGCGCCACGACGCAACAATAAAGGAGTTGCAAGTCGTACCAATACAGTAGCCTTTGGTTCACATGGATTGGTGTCCCAAAGTTATGCGTGGGTTACATCACGTCAGCTCGAATCAGCTCGTCGTGTGCTTGCAAAATATGTGCGTAAAGGTGGAAAAATTTGGATTCGTGTGTTTCCAGATCGTCCAGTAACACGCAAAGGTGCTGAAGTGCCGATGGGTGGTGGAAAAGGCTCTCCAGACCACTACGTATGTACGGTCAAGCCAGGAACGGTGCTTATTGAAATGGGTGGTATCCCAGAGAGTGCTGCAAAAGAAGCATTGGAGCTCGCAGCATACAAATTACCTGTAAAGGTCCGTATCGCTGAAAAACAGTAATTGATGCTTTATGAAAACAAAAGATTTAAAAACACTCGATACTGCTGAATTGACAGACAAATTGAATCAATCACTGACACAGCTCGCAGTCTTGCGCCGCAAATCAGTTGAAGGACAACTCAAAGATGTCCGTGAGATTCGTGAAGTTCGTCAAACTATCGCTCGTATCAAAACTATTATCTCCGCATCACACGCGTAATTGATTTATTCTTATGCCAAGCAAGAAGACACAACCAAAGACGACTGCGAAAGCTGCTGTTGCTCCACGTACACCAGTTGTTTTGCGTTCCTTTACTGGAACAGTCGCGTCGATTTCCGGAATCAAAACCATTGCGGTATTGGTAGAAGGAAAAAAGATGCATCCAAAATATAAAAAACAATACAGTGTTTCTAAACAGTTTTTGGTTCATGATGAAGCAGGAACTGCAAAAGTCGGTGATACTGTCCGTTTTGTTTCTTGTCGTCCGCTTTCAGCACGAAAGCGCTGGCGTGTCGTGTCCTCAAAGGCATAACTTGTTTGATACTATATGATTCAACATCGTTCCATGCTCAGTGTCGCTGATAACAGTGGTGCCAAAAAGCTCCAATGTATTCGCGTTCTCGGAGGATATCAAAAACATTTTGCTCAACTTGGTGATGTGATCACTTGTTCTGTAAAAGAAGCAGAACCACGTGCTGCTATCAAAAAAGGTGATGTGATTCACGCAGTGATTGTTCGTCAGAAAAAAGAATATCGTCGCGTTGATGGAAGTTATATCCGTTTTGATGAGAATGCTGCGGTGATTATTGATCGTAAATCAAAAGAACCAAAAGGAACTCGTATTTTCGGGCCAGTAGCACGTGAACTTCGTGCGGCTGGATACCAAAAAATTGTTTCTTTGGCTCCTGAGGTACTTTAACTGCATATTATATGAAGATTAAAACTGGCGACTCAGTCAAAATTCTCTCTGGAAAAGACCGCAATAAAACCGGGAAAGTCACCCAGGTCCTGTTTCATGAAAAAAAACAGGTGTGGTATGTGGTAGTAGAGGGTGTCAATATTATGAAAAAACACATGCGTACACGCGAAGGTGGAAAAACTGGGCAAGTGCTTAGTATTTCTGCACCAATTGCAATGTCTAAGGTGATGCTCCTAGATAGTGCAGGGAAACCAACTCGTGTAGGATACTCTGTTGTCGGTGACAAAAAAGTGCGTGTGTCAAAGAGAACAAAACAAACACTTTCATAACCTTTTGTTTATTATGACTCCAGCACTCCTCCAATTGTATACCAAACAAGTCGTGCCAGCGCTACAGGCCGAGTTTGGATACAAAAATATTATGCAGGTGCCAAAGGTGACCAAAGTGACGATTAACGTCGGATATGGTCGCCAGCACAAAGATAAAGCGTTTATTGAAAACTTAGAAAAAACGTTAACATTGATCAGTGGTCAAAAACCAATGCACAACAAAGCGAAGAAATCTATTTCAAACTTCAAAATTCGTGAAGGACTTGCGATTGGTGTTTCAGTGACTTTGCGTGGACCTCGCATGTATGATTTTTTGCAGAAGTTGATCCACATCTCTCTTCCTCGTGTGCGTGATTTTCGTGGTATTGATCCAAAAAGTTTTGATGCACAGGGAAATTACACATTGGGTTTGAAAGAAAGTTCTGCATTTCCAGAAGTAGTAGTAGATAGTCTTGATAAGATTCATGGATTGCAAGTTGTGATTACGACGACTGCACGCAATAAAGCTGAAGGACGCGCTTTACTCAAAGGTTTGGGCTTCCCATTCAGAGATAAATAATTGATGTATGGCTACACAATCACAAATTGCAAAAACCTATAAACATAAACCAAAGTATAGTACACGAAAAGTAAACCGCTGCCATAAATGTGGTCGTCGACGCGGATACATGGGTGATTTCAACCTTTGTCGTATTTGCTTCCGTGAACTTGCGAATCAGGCATTGCTTCCTGGTGTTCGTAAAAGTAGTTGGTAATGTAACATATACTCTATGATGATGGATCCTATTGCAGACATGCTCAATCGTATTCGCAATGCACAAAAAGCACGCCATGCGACATTGACAATCCCTGCCTCAAAAATTAAGTTTCGTATCGCTGAGATTTTGTGTACTACCGGCTATATTACTTCTGTACAAGAAGTAGACGGTATGCCAAAACAGCTTGTATTGACATTGAAATATGTCGCAGGAGCTCCTGCTATTTCAGCAGTCAAACGTGAAAGTACCCCAGGACATCGTAAATATACCAAAGCTGTTGATATGCCACGCGTGCTCAATGATTTCGGTATTGCGATTGTTTCTACATCTGCAGGACTGATGACCAACAAAGAGGCACGTAAGGCCGGTCTTGGTGGCGAAATTATTTGTTCAGTCTACTAATACTGCTTATATGTCTCGTATTGGAAAAAAACCTATTACTATCCCTGCTGGAGTCACTGTCTCATACGCTGATCGTATTGTGACTGTCAAAGGCCCAAAGGGAGAATTAAAACGCGTTGTTCATCCACTTGTCTCTGTATCAGTTGAGGGTGATATTGTGCTTGTTTCTGTTGCAAATCCAGAAAATAAACAAGAAAGAGCATTGTGGGGAACATTTGGTTCTCATATCACTAATATGATTGCTGGTGTGGTGACACCATATGAAAAAAAACTTGAAATTAATGGCGTTGGTTTTCGTGTAAGTATTGCTGGTCAGAAACTTAATTTTGAACTTGGTTTTTCTCATCCAGTGGTATATACACTTCCTGCGGTTGTTAGTGGAAGTGTTGATAAAAACCTCATCACATTGCAAAGTGTTGATGTGGAAATATTAGGCCAGACAGCTGCCGAAATTCGTGCATTGAAGAAACCAGAACCATATAAAGGAAAAGGTATTAAATACCTCGACGAGGTCATTCGTCGCAAGGCAGGAAAAGCTGCTTCTAAATAAGTGAGAATACTTGTATGACATTACGTTCTAAACAATCTAGACGAGAACAGCGCAGACGCCGTGTTCGTGCTCGCGTAAGCGGGACAGCAGCTCGTCCACGTCTCAATGTATTTCGTTCATTGACGACAATGTATGTACAGCTCATTGATGATGTGGCTGGAAAAACATTGTTTGCCGTGAATGCAAAGACAGCTGAAAAAGGGGATGCTGGTGAGCGCACTGGTAAAGTAGCATTAGCTTATTTGATGGGTAAAACGATTGCTAAAATGGCTACTGAGAAAGGTATTACTGAGGTCGTTTTTGACCGAGCTGGATATGCGTATCATGGCCGTGTTTCTGCAGTAGCAGATGGCGCACGTGATGGCGGTCTTGCATTTTAATTTTTCTCTTTATGACAGACGCTCCACAAAAAAAAGGCGGACGCCGCAACAATGATCGTGGTCGTGGTGACCAAAAACGTGAAAAACCTGAGTTTGATCAGCAGGTGATTGATATGGCTCGTGTAACTCGTGTGACCAAAGGTGGTAAACATATGAGTTTTCGTGCTGCTGTCGTGATTGGTGATCGCAAGGGTCGTGTTGGATTTGGTATTGATAAGGGCTTGGATGTGCAAGCTGCGGTTGCAAAAGCAGTACATCAAGCAAAAAAGACCATCATTCGTGTGCCACTACGTAAGGGGACAATTCCACATCGTGTATTGGCAAAATATAAATCTGCTGAAATCATGTTGAAACCAGCTCCGGTTGGTTCTGGATTGATTGCTGGTGGTGCCGTACGTACTATTCTTGAATTGGCTGGAGTACCAAATGCATCAGCAAAGATGCTGGCTCGTACTAAAAACAATACTACCAATGCAAAGGCTGTGTTCAAAGCATTGGGTCTCTTTGTGCCGAAAGCACGTCAATCTGCAAAAGCTCCTGTGGTTGCTGCACCTGTAGAAGAAAGTGCACCAGTAGTGGCAAAACCAACTCGCAAATCAACTCCTCGTACTAAAGAAAGTGTTTAAGATTTTTTCCTCTTTAATTATATGTCTATTCGCCCAAACACACTTGCACCTTCCAAAGGCGCTAAGAAAGGCTCAAAACGTCTCGGACGTGGCAATGGTTCTCAAAAAGGAACTATGTCTGGTCGTGGTGGAAAAGGTCAAAAAGCTCGTTCTGGTGGTAAACGTGGCCGTCGTAAACTTGGATTCAAGAGAATTTTGCAACAGGCTCCAAAACTTCGTGGTTTTAAGAGTTCAGAAAAAAAGCCAACGACGATCACATTGGCTCAACTTGCAAAAGCATTTACAAAAGGGGACATGGTAACACCATGGACACTCGAACAAAAGGGTTTGGTGAGTGCTCCAAAAAACGGTGTCAAAATCGTTTCAAGTGGTGAAGTACATGTAGCTGTGACTGTTCGTGATTGTCTTGTGTCAAAAACTGCTGCTACTGCAATTGAAAAAGCAGGTGGTAGTATTTCATTTTAATACATTCTTATATTCCTCTTATGTGGCAGCTTGTCGAACGTATTTGGAAAATCAAAGATCTTCGTAACAACATCCTCTTTGTGTTGGGGATGCTTGTTATATTTCGTATTGTTGCACACATCCCTGTTCCAGGTGTGGATGTCCTTGCGCTTCGTCAGTTTTTGGAAGGAAATCAAGTGCTTGGGCTACTCAATGTGTTTTCTGGTGGTACGGTAGAAAATTTTTCTATCGCGATGATGGGTGTCGCTCCATATATTACTGCATCCATTATTTTTCAATTGTTGGCAATGGTAGTACCTCAGCTTGAGGAATTACAAAAAGAAGGTGAGTCAGGGCAGCGCAAGATCAGTATGTATACACGTCTGGCTACTGTACCACTTGCAATTTTACAGGCATTTGGTTTGATTCAGTTGTTCCGCTCTAGTGGTGTTGGTATTTTTACCACACTCACCACCTTCCAGTTTATATCCATTACTCTTGTTGCAACTGCTGGTACCATCTTCTTGATGTGGATCGGTGAGCTTATGACAGAGCGACGTTTGGGAAATGGTGTATCATTGCTTATTTTTGCAGGTATCATCTCTGGTGCGCCGCAGGCAGTACAGACACTGTTGGTCAACTATACATCATCTGACTTCTATACATATCTCATGTATGTGGTATTACTGCTTGTTACGGTTGTAGGTGTTGTTGTCATGAGTGAAGGTGTGCGCAACATACCAGTGAGCTACGCGCGTCAAACTCGTGGAGGATATGGTGGTGCAGCACAATCACATTTGCCACTCAAAATCAATACTTCTGGTGTGATTCCGATTATCTTTGCAATTTCTGTGCTTCTTTTCCCACAGACTATTGCACAGTTTTTTGTCAATAATCCAGGTGTAATTGGTGCTTTGGCTCAGAAGGTCAATGTGTTACTTGCAAACCAAACAGTATATGGTGTCATCTATTTCCTGCTTATTTTTGGTTTCACATATTTCTACACATCTATTATTTTCAAACCAGAAAAAGTGGCTGAAAATTTGCAACGTCAAGGTGCGTTTATTCCAGGTATTCGTCCAGGAAAACATACCGAGGAATATATCAGTACAACTATGACACGTCTCGTCTTTACTGGTGCCTTATTCTTGGCTATCATCGCAGTGATGCCTTTGGTTGTTCAGGGATTGACGAATCAACAAAATTTGGCTATCGGTGGTACAAGTATGCTTATCGTCGTGTCCGTGGCAATTGAAATATATAAGCAAGTGCAAGCACAGCTGACAATGCATGAATACGATACATTCTAAACACACAGAAAAACCCTGGTAATCCAGGGTTTTTTCTTGTATGATAGAGACTGTCATTTTTATTGTATTATGAAACGTATTATTATACTTCTCGGGATTCCTGGGAGTGGCAAGGGGACAGAAGCTCGTCTTCTGCAAGAACAGTATGGATACACTCAGGTATCAACAGGTGATTTGTTGCGTGCACTCGAGGTAGATCCTCATGCCGACCCGACAGATAAAGCAAAATTGATAGATATGAAAGCAGGAAAGCTGGTGGATGATTCGTTGATTTACAAGCTAGCATTTGCTGCAATTTCTGATGTATTAGAATCACGTCCTGGTGTTGTGCTTGATGGTGCGATTCGTAGCGTAGAGCAAGCAAAGGCATATGATGCTTTTTTTGCATCTATTGGTAGGGCACAAGATGTCGTGGCGTTGGTACTTGAACTCACAGATGATTTAGCAAGAAAGCGGTTATTACGTCGAAAAGTGTGTAGTCTGTGTGGACATATTATGTCGTATTCCAAAGAGACTGAAGATGTTTTTGTGTGTCCAAAATGTCAGGGTGAATTGGTTATCCGCAAAGATGATAATGAGGAGACGATTGAAAAACGTCTTCGTGATCAAGGGAACACAATGCTTGCGCCGATTGTTGCGTACTATCGTGATCGTGGTATACTTTTAACAGTGGATGGAAGTCGTGCGATTGATGCGGTTGATGTAGATGTTCGTGCAGTTCTTGAGCAGACATAATGTTTTGTATGCATATTAAAACAAAAACAGATATTGCAGCAATTTTGGAAGGCGGAGCTATACTCGGTGAGATTTTGGAGTATCTCGGAACATTAGTAAAACCTGGCGTAACTGGTTTGGATATTGATACAGAGGCGGAGGCGCGGATTCGTGCAGCTGGCGGTATTCCTGCGTTCAAAGGATATGGCGAAGGTGGCAACGGTCCATTTCCTGGCACTATTTGTTTTTCAATTAATGATGAGGTGGTGCACGGTATTCCAACAGCAAAAAAAGTGATCAAAGCGGGAGATGTGGTGAAGGTAGATATTGGTATGGAATATGGTTCTCGAAGTGGTAAGGATAAGGGTCGTGGATATTTTACTGATACTGCGATTACTGTCATTGCAGGAAAAGCTGATCAACCAACAAAACAATTACTGGTTGATACGTATGACTCGTTGATGTTGGGAATCGCTGCTGCGAAAAGTGGTAATACCATTTTAGATATTAGTACTGCAATTGAAGGATACCTCAAACCAAAAAAATATGGAATTGTTCGTGATCTCGTCGGCCATGGAGTGGGGTATGAGGTGCACGAAGATCCGCGTGTGCCAAACTATATTGATAAAACACTTGGGTCATGGAAACTTGAACCAGGACTGGTGATTGCGATTGAGCCGATGGTGACGATGGGAGATTGGCGCGTACGTCTCGCCAAAGATGGGTGGGGGATTGTGACTAAAGATGGTAGTATGTCGGCGCAGTTTGAACATACAGTAGTAATTACCAAAGACGGTCCAGTGATTGCTACCAAACGGCCATCGGAGAAATAATTGTCAGTTGTCTAAGTTGGCGAAGTTTTCTAAGTTAGCTACGTTTCTTGCATACATTTTTATGCCTACTGTTTTAGCGATTGATTATGGAATAAAACGAATTGGTCTTGCGCTCTCACCTGAGCAGCTTTCTCTTGTGATGCCATTTGGGTGTATTACAAAAACTGATGCGGAAGATTTGTGGTTCAAGCAGTTGTTGTTAAAAATACAAGAGGTGCGTCCAGAGATTATTATCATTGGGTTACCACTTGATATGGAAGGTCAAGAAACGGATATGACTACAAGAATTCGTGCGTTTGGAGATATGCTTAAAGGACAGGTGAGTGCGCAGATAGAATATGTAGATGAACGTTTTACAACTGCACAGGGCAAGCGGATGCAGGGTGGGGTGGGCGATGATGAAAAGGCGGCGATGGTTATTTTGGAGAGTTATTTGAGTAGCTCAGTTAACTAAGTAACTAAGTTTGCTCAGTTTTGTGTATATTGGTAACTAAGACAACTTAACAAACTTAGAAAACTTAGTAAACTCAGATATGGATGCAATCGTTCTCTCACGTCGCGATATTCGTGAATATGATCAGATGTTGGTGCTTTTTACCAAAGAGCATGGTCGTCGTGATGTGCTGTTGCGTAGTAGCAAAAAAATTGTGAGTAAAAATGCACCGCATTGCGAAAGCGGTTCGCTGGTAGATGTCTCCATCGTGTCTGGCAAGGAGGTTGATCATGCAACCAAGGTAGTACCGATTACACAATTTCCTCAACTCTACAGTGACCCACATCGTTTGTTGCTTGTCAAAACGGGTACGACGATATTTGAAAAAATGGTAACGACACAACAAAAAGATGAGGCATTATTTCGTCTTCTTCTATCTTTTGTTGTTTGTATCAATACACAAGTACATGTTTCTTCTTTATTTGTGGATGCATTTGCGTTGCAACTTCTCTCTGTTTTGGGATATACGCCCGTGTTTGATCGTTGTGTCGTTCATCAAGAAAAACATGCAACAGTCGCATTGTCGTATGTTGATGGTGGAATGATATGTGCTGACGTCCTTGAGCGCATGGTGGACAAAAAGAATGTGCGTAGTATCTCTCAAGAGTGTATGAGTGTACTCAATACATTGTTGTCTCTGTCGTGGGCAACACTATCATCATTGGAGTATTCAGACGTGTCAATAAAGCAAGCGCACGAGCATGTGCATGCGCTCGTGCAGTATCGGAGTGAGAGAAAGATTTCCTCGTGGAATCATGTTGATACGCTATTTGTATGATTGATCTTGCCTATACTCTTGTGCGTCGTCGTCGAAGTCGACTCTCTATTGTGGTAGATGGAAATAGGGGGGTGCGCGTGATGGCACCACTGGGAGTGAATGAAAAGGTAATAGAAGCATTTGTTGCATCGCATAAAGAATGGATCGAAAAAGCATTGTCAAAAGTGGAAAAAAAGAAAGAGATTCCAATTCCAGGAGCCCAAAAAAGTTTTCATGCGCATAATGCTCGGGCTAAAAAGATACTCACGCAGCGGGTGCAGTTTTTTGCCAAACAGATGGGAGTCAATGTATCCAAAGTAACGATCAAACGAACCAAACGACAGTGGGGGAGTTGTAGTAGTTCTGGAACGATTAGTCTACATTATAAACTCATCTTTTTAAGCCCGCAGATAATGGATTATGTCGTAGTGCATGAGCTTTGTCATATTACTCACCCCAATCATTCCAGTGCCTTTTGGAGGGCTGTAGAGGCTGTTTTCCCTACGTATAGACAGGCCAAAGCAGAGTTATTAGAGTATTCTCCTTGACAAAATTCAATTTTTCTGCTATACTAAGCCCAATATTTATTCTTCTTAGGCTCTGGGGTGTTTACTCTACTTCATTGCCAGTAATTTTTGGTATGACAGTAGAACACTCTGACAAAGTGTCGTTTGCGTCTTTTAATATCGCACCGACACTTCTTACCGCTCTGCGTGAGGGCGGCTTTATTCATCCGACACCGATCCAAGAACAGGTGATTCCAATTGCACTGGAAGGAAACGATGTGATCGGTATTGCTCAAACTGGAACAGGGAAAACCTTGGGTTTTGGTGTGCCGATGATCAATGCGCTGATGCGTGAAAATGGTCAGGCGCTTATTTTGGTACCAACCCGTGAGTTGGCATTGCAGGTGCATGAGGTGATTGAAAGACTCGGTCGCAAACTTGATATTCGCACTGCAGTTTGTATTGGTGGAGCGAGTTTTGAAAAACAACGTTTTGCATTAAACCGTAATCCACAAGTGATTATCGCAACTCCGGGACGTCTCAATGATTTGATTGAAAAACGGTATGTCTCAATGGCAAGTATTAGTATTGTTGTGCTTGATGAGGCAGATCGTATGTTTGATATCGGCTTTTTGCCACAGATCAAAAAAATATTGTCTCTCGTTCCAAAAGTTCGTCAGACGATGTTGTTTTCAGCGACGATGCCACGAGCGATCTTGGCATTGGTACATGCGCACATGAATGAACCAAAACAGGTGTCAGTCGCTCCAGCGGGTACTTCAGCTGAGACGATTGATCAACGGTTGTATCATGTTCGCAAAGATGACAAAGTTCGTCTCCTTGATCTTCTGTTGAGTGAACACCATACTGGACCTGTGCTTATCTTTTCTCGTACCAAACATGGTGCCAAAAAAATCACCAAAATGGTGCGTGATATGGGACATAGTGCAGTAGAGATTCATTCCAATCGATCACTTGGTCAACGAACGGACGCGATGCGTGGATTCAAAAACGGTCAGTACCGGGTGCTCGTTGCGACAGATATTGCTGCGCGTGGTATTGATGTCAGTGGTATTGCACTGGTGGTGAACTTTGACTTGCCTGATAATCCTGATGATTATATCCACCGTATTGGACGTACAGGGCGTGGGGGAAAGAGTGGTATTGCAGTATCGTTTGCATCACCTGAAGATCGTAACACGGTCCGTCAGATTGAGCGTCTTATGCGCAAAACACTTCCTGTCGTGACACTTCCTGAATTACCACCAGCACGTACTGCGGCCATCTCTCCGTATTCAGCCAAGAGTTATGATGATGTAGATCGTGGTGGTCATCGTGGCGGACGTTTTGGTGGGTCACGTAGTGGTGGTCGTTCCTCATTTGGTGGTGAGCGCAAATCGTTTGGATCACGTTCATCTGCACCAACTCGTTTCAATGATAGTCGTGCACCACGCTTTGATTCTTTTGAAACACGCACCGCTCCAATTCGTTCAAATGTACCTTTGGTAAAAACGGAATATCCATCTGAGTCAGCATTTCAGACTGCACGGATACCATCTCGTCCTCGATTTGGTAGCACAGGTGATCGACCGCAGCGTTCTTTTTCTTCTGATCGTGGAACTCGTTTTGGTGGTAAGTCATCATTTGGTGGCGAACGCAAGTCATTTGGTGAGCGTCCATCGTTTGGTGGTCCACGTAAATCATTTGGTACGCCACGTCGTGAGTTTGGTGGATCTCGTGGGACAGATGATCGTGGTGCTACATACGGTACTCGTAGTCCACATCATTCAACTACATCACGTCCGTACGAAGGGAATAAACCACGTAGAAGTTTTGGATCTGATCGTCCATCATTTGGTTCTACTGGACCAAGTCGTCGTACCAATTTCCGTAGTAGTCGTCCGTCAGAATCTGATTCGTTTTCACACACGACACCACGTACTCGTCCAGCATTTCGTTCACGTATTGCGGGGAGTGGTCGAAGTACTACACGTCCATCAGGTGGTACCAAACGAATTGGTGGCAAGGCAGTACGACGAGGAAGATAAATTAATATATAAAAACTGCACCATGACGGTGCAGTTTTTTGTATGTTGTTAGAAGATGTTTATTGTGCGAGGACGCCAACACTGAATGTTGCCAATATGTTTTCTGGTTTTGATTCTCCACCGTGCTGTCCGTTAAATGCGCTTGTACCGTCTTTTCCACAGATTCTGAGGATGTTGCGGTCACCACCTGGGTGTTTGTTGACAAAGGCGGTGAGGTTGTACACTGTGCCATTGATAACAGTCAGACAATTACTTTCTGTGTTTGCTGCAGCCACTTCTGCCATAGTATAGCTTTTTACAGTCGGTGTTGGTGATGGTGTTGCCACTGGTGGAGGTGTGACAACGGGAGTGGTAACGACTGGTTTTGTGGTTGGGTTGGTTGCTGGAGAAGTGGTCGGTACGACATCTGGTGTGTTGGTTACTGGTTGTTCTTCAGTTTGGGTTGGGGGAGGTGTGGTAGGTGACTCTGCTGATGGTACTACAGCAGGTGCTGATGTGCAGCCTGCACCGACGAGAATCAGGATTGCGGCTATACTGAGAATGTATTTCATATATATTGACGTTAATAAATAGTATAGGTAAATAGTATATCATAGCACTGATTGGTGTTCAATATGGTATTTTTTTGCTTATTTAAGCCAAGCTATTGACAAAACTTCATTTTTGTGGTATAGTATAACCATCAAATAAAGACCTGGGCCAAGAAATAACGTCGAGTATTTCTACCACAAACTTTTTTGGTGTTTTACTCACGTATCTCAAGAACGTATGCAAGGTACAATTGCTCGTCTTACAGACAAAGGCTTCGGATTCATTGCTCAGGGCAATGGTCAGAAAGATGTCTTCTTCCACCACAGTGCTTTGGTCGGTGTTCAATACAACGATCTTCGCGAAGGTGACAACGTTACATTTGACGTTGAAGAAGGTCCTAAAGGCCTCAGTGCTGTCAACGTACAGCGCGTCTAATCACGCACTTCAAAAAAACCATTCCTTCGGGGGTGGTTTTTTATTTTATGTGGATGCGGTATACTATATGGGTAACATGCAATATATATAAAACAGTATGTAGGTTAGTGTATTGTGTGTTGGTTCATATTTTTTATAAAACTATTTATCGTATGGAAATCAACTATCTCGCAATCTTGGCCTGTGGTGTACTCTCAATGGTGATTGGGTCAATTTGGTATGGTCCGCTGTTTGGTAAAAAGTGGATGGAAATCTGCGGAGTCAATGCTGATGACCTCAAAGCTCGAGCAGAAATGCAAAAGAGCGCTGGTCCATTGTATGTTGTGCAGTTTGTATTCGTGTTGTTTCAGGTGCTTGTGTTGGCGCATCTTATCGCGGATACGACCAAAGTAAGTGGGCTTGAACGATCGTTGTGGATCTATGCTGGCTTTATCATGCCAATGATTTTTGGTTGTGCGATGTGGACCGCAGAACCGTCCAAAAGAAAATGGGCGAGATTTTTGATCCAAAGTGGATATCAACTTGTATTGTTTGTGATGTTTGGAATTATTTTGACCATGTGGAAATAGTGCAGAAAGAATTTGAAGTGACGGGAGTGGTGGAGACGTTTCCATCTCCTGGTGGATGGCACTTTGTCCGTGTCCCCAAAGAAATTACTGATCAGATTAGTAAAAAGAAAAGTCATTGGGGATTTATTCCAGTCGTGTGTACATATAAAACACATACCTGGAAGTCTTCGTTATTACCGATGGGGGACAAGACCTATTTTATTGCACTGCGTGGGGCATTACGAAAAAAAGAACATATTTTACTAGGAGATCGTGTGCATATTTCTTTTACTTTTTGACTATATGAATACTATGACTTGGTACGCAGCACTGATCAAACCAGCATGGGCACCACCAGCATGGTTGTTTGGTCCGGTGTGGAGTGTACTGTATCTTATTATCTTTATTACCTTTGGATCAGTGTTTGTACGTGTATACAAAGGGGAGATTCCTGTCGTTGTTGCATTACCGTTTGTCCTGAATCTGGTATTTAATCTATTGTTTTCACCAATTCAGTTTCGATTGCAAAACAATGTGTTAGCGTCGATTGACATTTTGCTTATTTTTGGTACTATAGTATGGATGTTTTTTGCTATTTGGCCATACATGAAAGGGGTGGTGTATGCCAATATACCATATCTGCTCTGGGTTTCATTTGCCACAATACTTCAGTTAAGTATTACTTGGCTCAATAGATAATTTTCCTATGTCAAAAACAAACCTCGTTTTATTCATTGCAATTCTCGTTGTGTTGATTTGTGGGGGAGTTTTTTTTCTCCTCACTCCCAAACCAGAATTAGAAAACAAAAAAACAGATTTGTACAAAGCGACACCACCAATACCACTAACTACATCAAGTATAACGACCACTACTGAACCGGCAACTACGACAACTCCAGCAACTACTCCTATTGTTTCATCTACTCCTTCATCAACCTCTATGACAGACACAACAACAACAAACGAACTTCCACGTGTTCGTATTTCTACCAACAAAGGTGATATTGTGGTCGAGCTTTTTCAGAAAGATGCACCAAAGACAGTGGAAAACTTTCTTACATTGGTGAATAAAGAATTTTATAACGGCGTTATTTTTCACCGCGTGATCAAAGGATTTATGATCCAAGGTGGTGACCCGACTGGGACAGGAACTGGTGGTCCTGGATATAAATTTGCCGATGAGCTCAATGCAAATACAGAGAGTTATAAACGCGGCTATGTTCGTGGAACATTGGCTATGGCCAACGCTGGACCAAATACCAATGGCTCTCAGTTCTTTATTATGCATGCTGATTATCCACTGCCTCATGCATATACGATTTTTGGTCGTGTTGTAGAGGGGTTGGAGGTAGTAGATGCGATCGCGACAACTGCGACTGATCGTAGTGATCGACCTCTAGAAGAAGTAGTTATGAAGAGTGTGGCTGAAGTAAAATAACACTCTATGCCACTTTCTATTTACAAACCACCACGAAAGCCTCGAACAAATCTCGAGTCGCTCAATAATCAGGCGCTTACTTTGCGAGCTATTCAGCAACGCAGTCTGACGAATCTCGAAATCAATCGTCCAGGGAGTAAGCCAAGTGCGACGAAGAAGAGAAAGAAGAGAAAATAGAGTTATCCACAGAAAAAACAGCGTCACGCTGTTTTTTTGTTATACTATGTGTATATGTTATTTTTTTATGAAACCTTTGTATAAGTTAATTCTTACTATCACTATTGGATCCGCCGTGTTTGTTGGTGGGTTTTTTGTTTTTCATTATAACACTCCAGCGTTACAACAAATAAATATAATAGATAGTGATAATGCGTCAACTGTTCCAGATGGTTTTATGGTTACAGAAATGGGTGATGGACAGAGAAAAATTGAGAGTCCAGATGGATTTTCTGTGGTGGTGGATGAGTCGATATACAGTAGGAATGACAATGGTGTTTTGGTGTTGCAGGACTATGTGGAGACGGATGGGGGGGTTGGTGGACCACAGGGATGTATAAATGATGTGAAAGCAACACCTGACTCAGCCCAAGTTACTATAGATTCCTATATTGATTATTGCAAAAATGATATATCATGTGAATCTTCGAGTGTTGAAAATGTTGAGATTAATGGAACTATGTGGAAAAAGATTATATTTTCAGGCGGTTTTGTTGGTAGTGGTTGGCCATCTTATGTTACAGAAAATAAAAAAGGGTCGGTTATAATTAATTTTTCTTGTAGCGATATTTTATATCATAAAGAGATTCTTAGTCAGTTTTATATCTCTAAGTAGTATTTGTGAAAAATTATTTTAAGTGGTTTTTAGTTTGCTTCGGACTATTATCTTTAGCAAAACCAGGAACTGTCTTAGGGGCTAGTTTGGATGTGCCGTTTTTGTCGCAAGTACCTCCGGGTGTGTGGGAAGAAACTAGAAACTGTGGTCCAGTTTCTTTGATAATGGTGGATGCGTATTTATCTAAAAAGACAATTAATGTTGATTCTGTAGTTAAAATTGACGATTGGATGTTTTTGAACATGGGCATAGATAAGAGAGATTATAATGGTGATTATACAAATGTTGGCGATCTGAAGCAATTGGGTATCGAATATTTGGGTATTTCTGAGGATAACATTGAAATTAAACGAGGACTGGAAGACTTGGAAGATCTAAAGACCAACTTAGATGCAGGAAATCCATTAATTGTCGGTGTTTATACTAACATGCTAACTAATACAAAACGTAGAGATGTGAAACATTTTATGGTACTCGTTGGTATAGATGATGAATATGTATATGTGCATGACCCTGGCAAAACAAGAGGCGCAAATAATAAGTACACCATTGATCAATTCAAACTTGCCTGGGCAGGGAATAATTACGCTTATATTATTTTTAAAAAAAATGATATTGCCCCAGAAGTTGTCACAGCAGAAAACCCTCCACAATTAAACAGTAGTGAATTGGT
>ERZ724505.185-NODE-185-length-41265-cov-14.987552_pt1 | contig 41265 bp, 46 predicted proteins | sample MGYA00376038_ERZ724505 | MGnify/ENA primary metagenome ERZ724505 (study PRJEB28724, sample SAMN07190884) | wastewater metagenome | isolation source: effluent of sewage treatment plant in Hong Hong | place: Hong Kong | collected 2016-03-17 ... | reverse complement strand
CAAATGTTGCATAATTTTTCATTACCAGTGAAAATGAAGTGAAAATTGCCACCACCTTAGCCATGGCGCTTTTATTAAGCGGCTGGGACGGTCGAATGAAGTCCAAGCAAATTCACCATCAGCAAATTTTTCTATATTTGAATTGTGTTTGTCCCAAAAAAGCATACACTTTGTCGGGCCAAGTTCGGATAGAAAATAGTTTGCCCCCCAAATTATTTGATTTTTTGATACACGAAATAGTTGCTTCCAGTACTCTTTTTCTGGAATTGAAACATCAAAACTCGCTATATGATAATCCCTTTTTCCCGAAAATGCTTTCTGTTTTTCATGTATGTTAATCCCATAGGGCGGGTCAACAATTGCCAGATCAAAAAACTTGTCCCGGTATGACGGTAGCCCGGTCTCTGGATTCATACAATCGCCTAAAATGAATTTTCGCATCGTATTTTTTTATAGTTCGGCTAACCTTGTTTAAGCGAATATGCTCTTTGTTTTGCTGGAATATCGTTAAAAGGTTGCTTTCTTGTTGAGTTGGAATTTGCACCTTTTGTGCAAGCACCTAAATAAAAAGTATCACCTTCTGAAAGTTCGTGTGCTTTTCCATCAGCAATTTTTTGTTTGATTAACTCCCAATCTTTCTTGATAATTTCTAAGTCTGTGCTTGGAAAATTCCACTCGTCAACAAGTTTTATTAGGTAATCCAAAACATCATAACCCGCTTGATGTAAATAGAAAATCAAAAGAATATTTGCGTTCTTTTTCCAAAAGTCACTGTCTTCAAATTGTTGGTTTACAACTTCAAGGTAATTGATGATGTTTAATACTAATCTTTCCTTTGAACGATACTCATTGTTCTTCAATTGCTTTAAAGGAGAAGTCTTGAGTTCCATACCAATTTCAAAAAAGTCTGCTTCTGATTTGGAATTTGGATCATAACCAAAATAAAACTTCTCAAGTATCTGTCCGAAGTTTCCTTTACCTGTGTAGTTGTGTTCTAAAATTAGTGGGTCGCAAATTTGTCTTAAAGTTTTTCCTTTAAGCAACTTAGCATAATCAATTACTGATTTTTTATCTTTCGGATTGTAAGGTAACTTCATTCGTAATTTTTTGATTTAAAGCAATTCCAATTTTTTCAATTACACCTACAACCAAAGCATTTCCCATAAAAAATGCTCTTTTGGTATCTGATACTCCTTCAAGTTTTGTATGGTCGTCAGGAAACATATTTAAGCGTTCAAGTTCAACAGGCGAAAGTCTTCTGTAACCTTTTGGAGTTTGAATAACGTGTTTAAATCTTGATGGAGATTTTCCACCTTCACCGGTTATAATTGTTCTTGAAGGTTTGTCTAATGGGTCAGGGAAAATCATTCCACCTTCACTGTAATTGTATTCAAAACCTTGTGAGTTTGTCCGCATTTCTTTTTTAGGACCTTTTAAATAAGCCCATTTGTCAAGGTCGTTTTTGTCAATATAAAACTCTGATGTTACTTCTCCGTTTTGAATAAGGTCTCTCAAAATCGTGAACTTTCCATCATAGTTTGGTTGCGTTTTAAGGGTTGTAACCAAACCATTAATCATTAAACCTGTATTTTCAAAAAGTCCTGTCGTTCCGCCTTTGTTGAAATTTTCAGAAATTGAAACAATATCTCCTTTGAGTTTAAATTCTGTTGGAAATAATGTGTTTTCTGATGTTACAGGAAATGCTTCTGCCAAAGTTCCTTCTTCCAAAATCCATTCAGTTGGAGCAACTTCCTTTATGCTTTCATAAACATTAGTTCCTTTAAGATAAGCCAAAATGAAAATTCTTCTTCGTCTTTGTGGCATACCAAAATCTGCTGCATTTATTACTCTCCATTCTACTGCATAACCCAATTCATTTAAACTTTGTAAGATAATAGCAAAGTCTCGTCCTCGTTGTCCCGATGGCGAAATGAGAAGCCTATCAACATTTTCAAGAAATAAATATTTTGGTTTATTCTTTTTCTCTGAAATTATTTTGTGAATGCTCCACCACAAAACACCTTTCTTGCCGATAAGTCCTTTTGAATTTTTTAGAGTTGTGGCAACCGAATAATCTTGGCAAGGAAAACCGCCTACTAATAAATCGTGGTCGGGAATTTTTGAAACATCAACTTGTGCAATGTCTTCATTTGAATGTCCTTTTTTTCCAAAACGATTTTCATAAACCAAAGAAGCGTGTTGCGTTTTTGTCGATGGTTCCCATTGGTTGCTCCAAACCACTTTGTAAGGTGATTTTAGAGATTTTTTATATCCTGAAGATGCAGATTTTCCATTCCATCCTTCAAGTCCAAGACGAAAGCCACCTACGCCTGCAAATAATTCTACGACTTTAATTTCATTTTCCATTGTGAACAGTTTTTAGGTATTTCACTTTTTCCTCAGCAACTTTTAAGATACTTAAATCTGCTTCTTCGTCAAGAATTTTGTAAGCGATAACATCACTTAAAAAATCATTCTGCAAATCTTTTTCGTCAACTTTAAAAAAGTCAGCAACTTGCTTAATAATTTGCTTTGTTGGCTGTCTCTCGTTGCGTTCAATCTTAGCTAGAAGTGAAGTGTCAATACTAATTTGCTCTGAAACAAATTTCAAAGTCAAGCCAGCTTCCTCTCTTAGATGTCTAAGATGTTCTCCAAATGATTTTGTCTTCTTAATTGTTGCCATATTGGTCAAATATTGTCCAAAAATACGGATAATAATTTTATGGACAAAAAAAGTCCAAAGAAGTTTTCAACAATGTCTGGGTGGTGGGTGGGCTTGGGTGTGTCGGGCAAAATTAAATGTGCTGTTTTGGATTGGATTGTTTAGCAATTATTGGTGTATATCCGATGATTGGATATAAGTATCGTTGTTCGCAAATTTCCACGACTAAGTGATAATTTGCATCCAACCAATCGTTTTGCTGGTCAAATATGGAAACTGTGTATGGGTTGTTCAAAAAACTCAATTCCTTTTCTGCAAACTCTGGAGTTTCAAAGGTATGGTTAAAACGAACCACTCGCCCATGTTCTAATGCAGATATTTTAACTTTGAATTTCATAACGTATTTGTGAACATTGTTCAGGATTCAATCTATCCATGCTTCCAATATGCCATTCAATTACTGAATCTGGGCGATTGGTAGGTGAAGATGATTCTTTCCAATCGTAAATTGTAAAAACTGTACCATCCTGTAATTCAAATTCCCACTCACAAGTGACCTTTTCATCACCCCAATATTTTGGTTCTCCAAATACTTTAACCATCGTATTTAATGATGCGATAATAGTCTGACCATGAAACGAAGTTCCATTGGTTGATTGGCGGGTTGATTTGATGTTTTTCATATTTTTGTTTAAATTTTATGCAACAAAGATACGAGCATGAGGAATACAATCCAAATCATTAACAAAAGGTTAACAGTTATACTTTATTTTCGGAATTTCTACCTATATGGTATCCGTCGCAAAACAAACATTTATAATTTGAATAGTATATTCCATGTTTCTTCATCATTACTGCTGCTGATTTAATTGCAGTGGATTTGGTGTTATACGTCACTTTTGGGGGTAAAATGAGACGCTTAGAGCATAATTCAAACAGATGTCCCTTCAACAAGTTCTTTATAAATCTTGATATGGATAATTGGTCTTTAAATGCTAAATAAATGTTGCGAAGTTTCATATTTTAGAAATGTTCTAAAACCTGTGGAGTGGTCGGAGGACAAATTAAATGATTATCGTCTAATTCCTTTACTCGTATCAGTTATATCATCTGATTGGATTTTAGCATTTGGATATTTAATCAAATATTCTCCAGTCGTCATTCCGTTGTGTTTATTCATAAGATGAGTGTTACTAATTTTTGCAAAATATTCGCCACATTCTAAACATTGAACCCGATTATATTCACCGGAGTTGATTTTATCCTTTGCAGCCAATACTTTCAATTTGTGGGGCCACAATACATGATCTTCTGGAAATTCTTTGATGTGTTGATCCTTACTGATACCATGTGTCTTATTTAAATGAATTCCAACCCAACCGCCATTATCTTGACCATTTTTGGTTTTACCTGACCAATCACAGTAGGGGCACTGCCATCTTTCGTCGGTATTAAGTGGTTTATCAATAATTTCCCAGTCGTTCCAGTCAAATTCTTTCAACAATGTCTTTCTTGAATAACTTGAAAGATGACCGCCCAAATTCTTTTCATCATCTAAGATTTTACCATCAAGTTTACATCTTGCGACTTTGGTGGGATCGTTTTTAACTTTTCGCGATCTTAATTGATTTAATTCAACATCCGAGAATTTACAATCGTTTGAACAATAAGTTCGGTGGGATGGGATTGGTTTTGAGCAAATTTTACAGTTCATAATGAATAAGAAATTCTGTTTTTGTGTTAGCGGTTTTGTTAAAATGTGATGTCGATGATGATACCAAATATTCTTTACAGTTTTCCGGAAACAAATATCGTAAGTTGGTTGGAACGTTCACTACTAAATTGGGTAACATTTTTAGTTTTGTGATAAATAAACTAACCCATTCATCAAAATTTGAATATGTGGTTGGATTTGAATATGTTTCAGCATCATAATATGGAATACTGGTAAACGTTAAGTTGGTGTCTGTCAACAAAGATACGTCAAAATCCTCAAGTTTGCAATTAAATAATTGAACATTGGTAAAATTCTTTGATAATTCAACCAATTCATTATACGTTTCCAAATTTGGTTCACAGCCAATATATTTTCCGTCTGGATAAATCGATTTAAAACCTAACATCCTGCCACCAAATCCACAACATGGGTCAAATACAATAGGATCGTTTTGATTTAGTAAGAACTTCTTGTAAATTGCTGCCGCCAATACTGGTTTAAAGAATGAAACGGTATGTCGCATTGCTGATATTCCCCGAACTAATTGTCTAAGCGATAAATCAAATACTTCTCCAGACTCGTTTAATCCAACTCTATACGCAATTATACGGCGCATTATTTTATCATTACACCAAGCCTCAGTAGGTGATAAATTTCCTTTATACGCACTTTTCCAAAATGATATAAATTTTGATTTTAAATACGAAACCCCGAGATTTGATGAGTTATTATTAAATACATCACCATCAATTAACTTTGAAAAATCATATTGTTGAATTTTTTGCGTAATTTCTTCAATTTCTTCGTATGTTTCTATTTCTGGAAAATTTGGCTGATATGCGTTCAAAAATCTCCATATTATATACACTGCCTTTTTCTTCTCTGTTAATGATAATTTCTCAAAATACGATTTATGAATTATTTTTTGTTCATACCCCACATGTGTATCGTATATAAAGTTGAATTTATAAAGATCATCAATTGTCTGTATTTTTGAAATATCATCGCAGCGAATGCGGCATAGATTATCCATTCCTTTGCGTTGGTTTTGACCAGTCAAAGAACTTAGCAATCTTAAATTCAACTTTTCAAATGTAGTAGGATGCCAATATTTACCGTCAATTTCTACATATAAATCATAATCAATTAGATAAAAGTCAATAATACCATATTCAGTAGGCTCTTGAAACTTGTATTTGATATTGTTTTTATGTAAGAAATCTTTAAATTCAAGTTCCGGTTTAGTGTTTGATGATTTTACTGGCTTGTCTAAACGAGCAATGGCCTTCTTCCGCATCTTCTCCGAAGTTGCCTTGCTATGGAATACACCATACATCCCATTTAATTCACCCGAAAGTCCGTGGCCAGCAATTACAGTTCTAAAAAACGGTGCATTTGGTAGAATTTTAGTAGGTTGCCCGCAGCCACATTTACATATTGGTCTAATACCATGTAAAATATATTCTAAGACATAATCAACCTTCGGAATTTTATGGTCGTTAATGATGTGGTCAGTTAACGTCTTTTCGCATGAACAATTACGCTTACAAATCAAACATTGATGTGAATCACCAGCAGATTCGAGTAATTTTAATGTTTTTATTTTTTCTGGTCTGTATTCGACATATCCCAAATTTACATATTGATCTGGTGTTAGATCATGCTTATCTCTTAAATGCGTGGCTATTCCTTTAATTGGCATCGTTTTGCCGCAATTGGGCATTCCACATTTTACCATTATTGAATCTGGAAGATTTTCTCGCTTTGGATTTCTGAACTCGCCAAATTGTGCTACATATTCGTCAACTGTCGTATCGCGGTGCTTCCATCTGATGTGGTTCATCATACCATAGGATGAAACTGGTTCTTTGCACCACTGACATATAATATCCGCTGCTTTGTTAACTACGTTTCTTTTCTTTGCCATTTATTTTTTAAATTTGATTTTTACAAAGATAAACAAAATTTCGCACATTTCCAAATCAATAACATCGTGTTAACAAAAAAAGACTTAACCAGTTGCCCAGTTAAGTCCTCTTTAAAATTCCATCAAACAAAATAATATTTTACAGAGTGTTCAAACCTTCAACATAAATCTTGCCGTAATACTCAGGACGTAACATTCCTTTCGCATAACGTGTCATAACACCTTTACGCGGAGTGAAGTTGTCAGGGTCTAACACCATCGGAGTCATCATCAGAGGCACATAAGGACTGTAAAATGCGCCCGTTTCCAACCAGTTACTACCTCTAAAGCCCATCAAAATCACATTCTCTTTCATGTAAGGATTTTTCCATACTTGGAAGCGATTGTTAATTTGTCCGATCTTTTGCGCGCCCATCGCGAAGGAGGATTTATTTCCGTCTGTATCAGCAGCATATCCGGGAATTGATTCCAAGATTGTTGCCACAAGCGGAGAACATACTAAGAAGTTTGCTCCACCACGAACAGTTGCTTGGTGAATCCGGTTGCTCATTTTCTGAATTTTGGTACCAATTGTTTGGAACCAAGATTGTTGAGTGTATGCCGTCAAGTTTGCAGTCACTGGCGAGAAACTATTGGAACCGTTAAATTCATAACCAATTCGCATTGACCAAGCATCGGTATGTTGCGCATCGTGTGTCAACATGTCCAAAATTTCCAAGTCAATTTCTTGTGCAATGTATTCGCCTAAAATACCAGTCAATTCAGCCTCTGCGTCAATATTCTGGTATGCGTTCAAGTCTTGTGCAAATTCAGGTGTCCATTTTGCTTTCAGTTTCCGAGTTTTTGCGACAATCGGGTCACTTCGCAGTTCAAGACTCAATTCCGGAATGTCCAGATTGGTATCTACACTGGAACCTGCTTGCGTCTTACCTGCTTCAAAGTCACCACGAGTAATTGCAGTAGGCTGTTTGTGGTAATTTACCACAATTCTATCGGCAGCAGCAAGGGCGGAGCCGGAAATCAAGAATTGAATAGTTCCGGCGGATTTGTTGTATTTCGTAAATTCTTGATAAACATCGTACACATACGAGTTTGTAGAATTTGAAAGTGTGAATCCGCGAACTCCCACCGGGTCAAAACTTGAAATAGATGAGGTTGAAATCGTAACTTTATGAATAGATGAACCACCAACCAACAAGGATTGGCTAAATTCGCTATTAAAGTTGTAATCAACTGCACTTACAGAACCTGTAATAAATTGGGTTGAACTTACAGAACTATTCACGCCCAATGCAGAACTGGAATAGTCGTTGATTGAATAACCAAAACGACCCGGACCATAAAGACCTTCTGTCGGAGTTGCCCAACCATAACTGGCAGCAGTTCCTTTATTGGAATCGCTTACACCAAATACACTATCGTTTTGTGAATCTTTACCAGCACCAGTGTTGAAACCGGGTTGACCAGTGCCATATTTAATATCCAGCCAGAATACAAGACCTGAAGGCAAGTTCATCGGCTGAACACTAACAAATTCTTTTGCACTCACATCTGCAAAAATTCGGCGAATGAGGGGAAGTGCAATACCTGCCCATTCTTCGCTACCTGCCACAGTACCAGTTTGGTTTGCTTCGGTTACAAGTTGGCGGGCTTGGTTTTCAAGCAATTGGGCCATATTGCCTTTTTCCGGGCCTTGAAGACCTTCCAAAAGACCTGTACGTTCCCATTTTTTGGTCAACGCCTTTGCCGCATTACGCTGATTCATATATGCGTCTTTTGGCAAAAGGTTACCTAAATTGAAATTACTCATTTATTCATTTTCTCCTGTGTTTTTTGTTTTTTTAAATTACCACACAATTGGCTTAATACCAGCCAACTGTTGGAAGCGGTTGATTGTCAACCCTTCATTGATATTTTGTTTTTCACGATCTGTGCGAGTAGGATTTACTGCACGAACCGGGCGAGAAGATGCACCTTCGGCAATCTTCTTTTTTGCGATTGGCTTTTTATTGAACGATTCGGCGATAGTCGTATAAACCAATTTAACTTCTCGGACTGAATTACAACGATCAAAACTGTTAAGAACTCGTGTTTGTTGGGCTTCCGTAAGCGGATATTCTCGCACTGTACGAGTGATGAACATCAGTTTCGCATTGACCAAATTAACCTCGTTAATTGCCTTTTTCAATTCAGTGACTGCTTTGTATGCTTGGTTGTTTTCTCGGACGAGTTTTGCGTTTTCTTTCCGAAGCCGACGAACTTCTGTGTTCATTGTGCTGGAACTCGGCGAATCGGTGTATGCTCCACCATCATCGTTGCATTCTTCGTCCAATTCTTCCATGTCTTCTCCATCCAATTCATTCATAAGCAGTTCCATCAAATCATCGTCAGTCATGTCGTCACCTTCATCCATCATTGGCTCTTCTTCAAAATCTTCGCCTTCCATTGTCATATCTTCTTCCGGAAATTCTTCTTCATCATCACCTTCAAGTTCACGAATCAACGCTTCAAGATTTAATTCATCATCTTCTTCAGGTACTGGTTCTTCTTCCCCACCACCAAACCCAACGGCTGGTTCATCTTCTACTTCTGGCTCTTCGGTGTCAAATTCAATGTTGACATCAAAATCGTCTTCTTCTTCAAAGTCTTCATCTTCTTCTTGAAGTTTTGTAGAGATCATGCGTTGTAACGATGGTTGGAAGGTTTCTTCCAATGTAATTTTTGCGTTTGCCATTGCAGTCTTTTTCACTTCTTTTGCATGTGCAATTGCAGAGTTCAATAAATCTAATTTTGCCATTAATAAATTTCTCCTGGACTTGTATAAATCTATTATAAAGATTTAATATATAGTGGTTAGTTTCGGTATAGGATTGATTATTTGAAATCAATATTTAATATAAATATTATTCATTTTTTAAAAACCTGTTTTATCGCCGTTTCAATCTTTTTATCCGCCTCCTGTAAGATGCGAATGACTTCAAGCGATAAGTTAGTTTTAATTTCTTCTAATTTGGTTTTCAATCCGTCAGTAATTTCGGGCGACGATTGATCTCCGGTTGTTGCCGTGGCTTCATACGCACGAATTAGTTTATCCAACTGTGGCGGAAGTGGTTTCAATTTCATTATTTTTGCCTCACCACCCCCATACAAACTAATCTTCAATTCAACTTGCCCTTCCTTTCCGGGCTTCAGTTCAATCCCATCATTGAATCCACCATTTGCGTAGGTTAATTCGTATTTTAGGGTTTCATCCTTTTGTGGTTGTGCCATCTTCCAAATCCTTTACAGATTGTATGTATTTTGCTTTTTCTCGTTGTAATCGTTTTGTTTTACTAACTGAATCAAACCAACGTCGCTCATAACATTCAACCATCAAATTTGATTGTTTTGTTTGACGTTTTAGTGTACGGAGTGCAGCAACTATGTCGCCATTTACTGCGATTGCTCCGGGTTTGCCGGGAATCATTGACTTGAATTTTTTTGAATCTGGGTGCATTTTAAAATTTAAGATATTCTTCTTCTTTTAACGTTTTTAAAAAATATTTTGCAAATTCTTTGCGTTCTTCCGGATTTAGTGGTAGATCACCAAACTCTTTTTTATATGATGGTCGGACATAATTTGTCCAGTAATATACTAATAATTTAATTGCACCGGATTCCTGAAACGTACCTTTGTCAATAAATTTCTGGAGTGCAGGAACATACGTTTTATGCAATATATTATATAGCCGTGAGTCATTTTCAGCATATAATATTGCTTCTCACACGGCTTCTTTGTCAATAGCAGCCTCGCGGAGTATTTGTTCCACTAATGGACGCAATAAAGTTTTAATTCTTTGTGTATTTTTCACTTTTATACCTCATAATATCTACTTAAACCGACTCCTATGTTTTCATAGCACGATTCAAGTCGTTGTTGTAAAATGTGCATTTCATTGCAAGTCTTTTCAAACATTTTATAATTTTCTCGGATTGTCTTAAAATCACGATTCATAGAAAGTGAATCAAAGTCAAATCCATTCTGTGTTTCATTGATACTAAATCCTTCCGCAGATTCTATCAACGAGCCAACAGTCTTTGCAATTTCTTTCAATTTTTTAGAACGATATATTTCGTTTTTAAAACTTGAAAATTGGCGAAGTGATTCCAAAAAGGCATTTCGCTCTTCTTTAGAATATTTCAGTTCAGTTTCTATAAGATATTTTTTCATATTTAATTCCCTATTTAATGCAACATTGCCCACCCAACTCGCAAATCAAGTCTCGTATCAATGAATCAATTTTATTTGGTTGGGTTGTGGAAGATTTGTAATTTTCTCCAATTATCATATCCGCGTTGTGAGTGGATGGATCGCTGACGCAATCCGCCAAAGTTAGAAATTCAAAATCATCTTGTACTTCAACCAAATCATCGCCGCCTTCTCGCAATGGAGTTACGCTGCCAAGTCCTCTACTTGATTGCCCAACTCGGTATCCCGCCAACAAAATTTCCTTTACAATATTACCGGATGGTGTATTGAGGATTTCAACATCGCCGCGAATTTCGTTTCCTTTCCAGTAAGCATCTTTTATTGCTTGGCAAACATTTTTCAGCGAAATTACATTTGCATCATCCCCCATTGGATGGTCCAATTCTGAAAATGCTTTCTTTTCCCGTATTTTTTCAAAATATTCATTCAGTGCTTTATCGAGAATAGCACGACCGTACACTCTTTTGTTCTTGTTTGGAGTATCTGCGCGTTGCAACAAGACATTTCTAAGAATCAAACGACCGTCGTTACCATTCATTGATTCAATCAATGTAGATTTCGGAACTTCAATATTTGAAATATGTTCTATAAGAAGTTGTTTCATTTCAAGGCCACCTTAACCATTTGAATAGTACCAGCATCATTTGTTGAATTTAATAACTGTGTTATCTGTCGAATGTTTGTAGTCGGTTCCATCTTTTTATTAAATTGGGCTGTTTTAAGTAATTTCATCAATTGTTGCTGTTCCGAAACACCAAAAAATTGACATAATTTATAGGCGGCCTGTGATATTTGCTCATCCGATGGGCGGTTATCTAATTCGGTAACCATTTCTTTAATTAATTGGCGCAATGATGTAGATTTCATGAATTAAATTCCCTAATTTTATTTGATAGCCGAACCAGTCGTTCATTGATTTTAGTGAAGTTTCGTAAAGTTCCTTTCCAGAATACTGTCTGATCCGCACCACTCTCAACTTTTAACCGACTTGCATGATTTATCATCTGCTCAACTTCACGAAGTTTTGCATTTATCTGGATGATATGTTCGTTTATTTTAGTTCTTTCGGTTTTACTATCATCCCGCTTAAAATCTTTATAGTTTATTTCCGAAACTCTTGTATAAATATCATCTATTTGTTTAAAAAACCTATCCGTTAAATTTATAGGCTCTGTATAGGCACCATCGTCTTCCGGTTCAACAACTTTTTTACTAAATGCGTATGGTGTTTGTGGTTGCCCTTCTCCACCATCCAGATTACTTGTGGTGTTGTCTTCATCAATGGGGGAGAACCGCTCATTTAACTGTTCAATGATTGCCTTGAGGGAACTATTCACTTTTGTATTTCCTCAATTAGTTCATAATACTTCAACATTCCACTCAAATGTTCATCTTTAATATGTTTTGCTGAAATGATGGACTCAGTTAAATTTATTGCTTCTCTCAATTTAATTTTAGTCACATCGTCATGCGTTTCATCTAAATATGAGTTAATTTTACTGACGATGTATTGAACCTCACTCATAATATACGATTTAAATTCCGTAGAATTATCATCTTCATTTATATATAAAGATAGCAGTTTTTTCTGCCGATGATTCAATTGCTTATATTTATCGTTAAATTGCTCCACAATGTATCTAAACGTCAATCTACGCACATCCCCATCTTGTTCTCGCAATGCCCGCTCAATTTCAACATCTGTATTATCCACATCAACATTACCACTCAACTGCTCAGTTATGAATTTTTTACAATTCAAGTAATCAACTGGGTCGTTTACATCTTCAAATAATTTATAAATTGAAGTTACCAGTTTGTAATTACTTAGTCGCGATTCAAAAAATACCTTCAAGTCGTAATGTTTTTTTAATGACTTTATTAGTTCGTATTTTTCGTGTTGCAATTTTTGCTCATTCAATCCTTTCCGACTCTGTATTGTCAATTCAATCAACTCCGTCGGATTGTGTTCTGACTTCATCAGCAATGCCTGATAGAGTTTAAGTTCTTTTAACAGTTCCGAGTCAGATTTGAAATATTTTTTAATGATCATCAACGCTGTTTGCTTAGGCGATGACCCAATTACCTCGTGCATCACCGAACGAGATAATAATTCAAATAGAATACCAGTATTTTTAAATTTTTTATGCTTCATTTATAACCTCGTCGTCAAATAGTTGATCTTCGCTTAATATATGTGCGGTTGGATTTCTTTTATTGAGCATTTTTAAAATTCGTTTGACTGATTCTGATTTAGCCATTTCCTTCCTTCCAGCCGGGTCACTTCCAAAATCTTTATCTCTCGCAGTTTCAAACGAACTGGTGTGTTGGTCAGGCCTTGCATTATTCACTCGTTCATCGGGTGTATAAAGTTTCTTTAAATCCTGTCCGTCTGTTGCTCTAAATTTGCTTGCTACTTGCATGGATGCAATGTCAAAAGGAGTACCCAATACCTTCCCAGTTTCTTGCGGATCGTTGCCTTCATCCTCAATTTGTTTTAACCGCAGCGCAAACTTTTTATCCTCAATAATTCGGTCAAGTTCTGCCTTCCAAACATCTTCCGTCAATCCAAATATATTTTCATATATATATTTGTTTGAAAATAAATTGTTTTCTTTGATACTTGCCACTAAATCCACTTTGGCAACTAATACATCCGTTTTTTGTCGCTCAAATACTAAGGATGGGTTGGTTAAGAATATCTCAAAATCAATTAGTTGTTCATCTTTAATACCGTGAGTTTTTAAATGGATGATTGCGATTTTATACAGTTCAGAAACAAATATTTTTTGCAGCCGTTCAATAGTCCGTGCAAATCTCAAATCTAAACTGGCCAATCCAGATTTTGCACTTCCTTCACCATCAGCGCCACCATATCCAAGATATTCTTTTGGAACTTTCAATCCAGCAAGTAATTTATTTTTCAGATATTCAACATCATCCAATTGTCCAGTGTTTTCAAGACCAGGCAATGTTTCAATCGTCGTCCCACTATCCCCACCTCTAACTGGCAAATAAATGTCTTCCATTTGCGACATCAGCGAAAATTTTACGTTGTAATCGCCAGTGTTTGGATCAATATATGGAGTCTTTTTAGTTTCTTGTATTATCTGCTCAACATGTGCATCAATTGCGGAGGGAGGCAAATTTCCAACATCAATTTTAAATAGCCGACGTTCCGGGGAGCGCATGATTCTGTGTAAAATCATCGCATCTTCCATCATCAACAAGGCTTTAAATGTCTTTCTACTGGAGTCAATGATAGATCGTCCATAGGGCAAAAACATTTGATCGCCCATCAAACGAAAATGTGCTATTTCGTAGGCTTCAAAGTAGTTTTTACTTCTAAAATTATATTCTCCCTCATAGCGAAATCTGGTTCGTGATGGATCCTCCACAGTTCCTTCCTCTCTTATCATTAGACTTGGGTGGATTGGTACAACGTTCACAACTCCAAACTCTTCGTCCAATTGCAAATACAAAAACGCATCGCCATATTTACACATTGTCCTAATCCAACTCCACATATTAAATTCAATATTCAATATGTCGTAAAACAAATTATGTAATAATTTTCTGATTTCATCGTTTTCAGTTTTAATTACCAACAATTCACCATCAATTGAAAGAGTTGTGGATTCCTCCGCATAAATATCTAAAACGCTGGAAATGATGTCGTTTGTGTCCATCATCTCATAATCCATATACATTGTACGACGTTGTGCTTCAATTTCTTCGTTTGTAAAACCACTACCATAACCAGTTACACCTGTGGTTGATCTACCAGTCCGCCAACGTCCATTACCAGCAAGTGTGGACTGTGTTGTGCCCATTTGCTGCGATTTATTTACATCGTATGCCTTTAAACGACCGCCGGGCAATCGCTTTACAATAACATTTCGTGTAAATAATTTTGATAATATCTCTCTATATGTACTCATAACAGCCATTTTATACTTTCAGTCTGTGCTCTAACTGGCATTTCCCATTGTGGATTACTTGTCATTTTTGGACTATAAACTGAACGATGAATATTTTGGACAGATTTCTGTGTTAATTCCAACCCAACCTGATACATTCTAAGTGCAGTTTCACGAACAAATAATGCGATAGCAAAAGACATAATTAAATCATCATTGTATCCGCGAGCCGCTTGCGGTTTACCATTGATCCATTTAAACACAGTAACTTCGTTCATTAATCGTTTTGAATATACCCTTGGCAATTTCTGACGCATATAAGTACCAAACATATCAAGCATGACTGGTCTGTTTTGCGGAGTAATTGTAATTCCAGGCACCGTGTCTTCTCTATTTTTCAAATCGTAATTTTTTCTGATGTGTATATCAGTATCAAAATATGGATCATTTTTATACCCATAAAACAAATTTTTATATCCACTATCAACTATAACTTGGATGGTTGACCAACCAATGTTTTTATTGTCCAATACCAGCCTGGCATTGTTATATTCCGTTGCGATGGAAATTAAGATATTTCCAAAAACATTTGTATCAACCTTTTCACGAAATTCGGCCACCTGTTCCATCGTTTCTAATTCAAAAACATGAAATGCCGAAAAGTCTTCACCATCCCCACGAGCAACATCCGCACTGACAATATAACTTTTGTTGTAGAGTGGGTATTTCCATATCCATAAATTGCCGCCAATTCCCCTACGCTCAACTGGGTCTTTTACTGAATTATCATTATAGTATTGGATGATTTCAGAATCAATATAAGTATGCCCAGAAGTTAAGAATTCAACATCACATTCCTGTGCAGCCTTTAATTTTCCAAGTTGTTCATCCTGTAAATCACGCCAAGCCTGATCCCGTTCCGGATGTAAACTCCACGGTAAGGAGATTGGATTAAATCTACCAAGTCCTCCAGCCGCAGTTCCTTCAATTGCTTGCTGCCATAGTTGATGAAAGGTATTTCCACTTCCATTTGGCGAACTTAATAACACTGCTTTTCCGCCAGTAGCCAATGTCAGTTGGGCAGAAGTCCAAATTTCCTCCATACAATCAATGTGCGCACAATTATGACTCACAACACCATTTGTTATATATTCATTTCCTAATTGAACATTGATAGCATCATAAACTTCAAATTCCCCAACTTCATACGAAACGGACTTGACAATCTTCCCACCATCCAATTCATCGTCTTTGCAAATTTGACACACTTCAAGAAAATCGCCAGTCGGATATTTCAATTGATGATTTTCGGTGCATTTGATAGATGACCCATCACTGAATGTAACTGTGAACAGAACATTAGTAACATATTTTTTAACACCTGAAAAGTCAGACCATCCAGATGGTGTCAATATTTCATATATTTCATTCATTTAAAAATTGACTCATTCCTTTAAGTAACTGCGGATGCGCAATATAATCTATTCGGTTTGCATTTTCGTAGAACCATTCATCTGAAATAATCCTATATGAAAATCCATTAGACTCCGACCATGAAGTTGCCGATAACATCTTACATATATTTTTTGGATCATCTCGTTGAGAATTTGGTTTTATTTCGTACAATATTCTATTCACATCATCAATAAAATCAATTATATAATTATGCCAAGTATCATTGTAATTATATGGAATTCTAAATTTTTCGTATTTACATTCGGGGTTCAACAATTGAAATGCCGCATCCCATGTACTTCTAAATTTCATTTTATTACCAGAATCATCAAAAATAAATGCAGAAAATGATGTCCATGAATTTGTAATATTCGGAGTGAAATCCCCTGATGCAATCTTCCGTTTCATAGTTTCGGATATTTTCTTATAGGATTTCTTGTAAATTTGGTTTTTACTCTGTCTCCATTCTGGGTCATTATGAACTAATTTGTTACTATTACTAATTTTAATTCGTATTTCTTCTGTTCTAACGTATTTGTGTGCTTTACACGCACATTTTATGTTACAATACTTTTTCTTGGATACTTTCATGCAGATAAATTCGGCATTACATAATATGCAGAATCGGTGTTCTCGGTAACTACTATAATCTTTATTTTTTAAATATTGACTTTGCCTTTCACTTTTGCACTGGTTATCACCACACGTTGTAGTTAATGATAATGTGTTACTTTTATATTTAAGTTTATTTAAATTACAATATTGGCATAGTTGAACTTCCGTATAATTCTGTTCAATATAATAAATGCGTTCGCGCAATGTAGGATTGTATTTATCTAAAAATTTAGTATGTTCAAATATTTTATGGTACACATCAATTATATCATATTTTTCATAAAATTTATATTTTAATGCGTTATGGTGCAATTTACCATTTAAATAGATTTTTGATAATATCTCAGTCATGTTTTTCAATTTTGTAGAAATCATCCATAGTTGTTTCTACGACGGTATTTGTTATTTTATTTCTAATTGTTATTTTAGTTTCACCCGACACGCATTCATCAATTATCAATTTTGAAAGTGCTTCTGACCTACCAGCATCTGGTGAACTTGAGACGGCTTTAATTGACGAGCCGTTGGCAAAAACTAAACTTAATTTGTTGTCATTTACAATCTTTCCTTTCAAGAAATTTGGAAGAAATTCGTGCATCAATTGTACTTTTTCAACCAAATTTCGGGCAACGTCTTGTTTTGTTGCAATTACCAGTATTTTGTAATCACTATTGAACAACATACAATGAAGGGCATCCATCGCACAAAGCGTTGAAATGCCCATTTGTCGGCCCTTGCCGATTATATTGAATCGATGTTCTTTAAATGCCCTAAGTGTGTCTTCTTGAAATGGAAATAGATTGAATAAAATTTTGCCCTTTATAGGATGCTGTATTTTGCAATACTTTTTGGCAAAATATACAGGGTCAACCGCACAACGTAGGAACTCCTGTTGTAACGCTTTTTTTATACTTTCTGTTTCTGGTTGTTTTGGAATTAGTTATTTCTCCATCGTAAATCGTTCAAGAGTCTTTTCTTTAAATTCTTGATACGAGTCATCTATTTTTTGTAAATACGCATCCACATCATCAAATGTCCATTTCTCCACATCCCCAAATTCATTATCCACAAATCCTAATGTTTTTAATTCTCGCTTAATCACTTCCACTTCTTTATCGGCATCTTTAAAAAAAGCATCTGCATTTGCTTTCATTTTGTTCAAAGCATATTCGTTAAATTCGCCTCTAATTTTAAGTTTAGTTTCAAGCGAAATTAAACAGTCTTCACACATTCCAGTCATTCTCCGAAATTTCTCATCCAACCGTGTTGGAGATTTGCAAGTGCATGTTTCTTTTTGACAGTTTGGAAAAGACCGCATGGACTCTCTCAATTCATCCAATGCAACCGATACACTCGGATGAAATCGGTATTTGGAACGTGTGTGCTTATTTTGTTGCCACCAGCACACTGTTTCACCCAGGGCATTAACTTCTTCCCATATTTCACCCTCTTCGCGGGTTTTATTTTTTTCTGCTTGATATTCAGCATCACTAAATCCAAAAGTTTTTCTGGATTGGGTTCTATGCTCGCCCTTGAGCATTTCATTAAGGGCTTTTACATTTTTTAGTTTAGACATTATTATCTTGTTGTGTTACGAAATCTACAAATCGCTCGTCAGGAATACCCAACAACGAAGCAAATTGTTTAATTGCTTTAAATTTATCAGTTGGTCGGTAAATATTCCGCAATAAACTAAGCATGTCTGGATTGTTTTTTATCTGTTGCATCAATAAAACTGAATTTGCAGATGCTTCTGGGTTCGGGGTTTCTAACTCTTCTTTTATCTGTTGGTATAATGGCATTAGTTTCATATAAATTTCCTTATATACTATAATTATCGGGCGTACCGGAATAAACCCAAAATTTGATTTATTACTGAGAACGAACCCGTCAGTTTATACTGTTTTCCGTTTTTCCATGTGAAGACAATGCCCTCAATTGGATTTACTACTTGGTTAAGTTTGTTGAATTTTTGCATATTTTTTAGAAATCTGGTTTTTACATCTTCATCTGCGTATGCAATTTGGTCATCAATTTTAGACAATTTAGAAATAATGTGGTTTGTCTGCCCACTTGAATTTGCCCGTATAACACAATTTCCAAACTTGAAAATTAGGCATTGGAAGTCATCATCGTTTCTCAATGCAGTTACAGGATGTGCAACCGTTAAGTTGCATTTAACTATCATCTTATACAATTCATCCAACAACTTCTCACTACCTTCGCATGGTTTTAATTTTATTGCCGGAGTTGGCAGCACATCATCACTATATTGGAAATTTGGACTGTATTTTTTAACGATATTACCACTCTCGTCATAATCAATCAGCCCATGCACATATATTTTTCGCGAATTTCCATAATTGATAACGTTTTGTGTGGACGGATTGCATATTTCTGTATTTAAAAATGTTCTCCCTCCATTAAATTGCGAATGTAAATCTTGCTCATTAATCCAGTCACTCACAACATCAAACGCATCTAAAAATGATTTCAAAACAGCGTTTGGTTTTGTCCGCATTAAATCAATCAATTCTACCCGAGTCATGGGGGTTAATATGGTTGATTTATTTCTTGAAATTCTAACTTCCCCAGCAATACTCGTAAATTGTGCGTTTTGACCGTCTAATTTAAGCGTAGTTGGAATATCTCGGGGCGAGTTGCACATTACCTCTATCATATCTGAAAGTGCGGCAAAAGTCAAATTTTCGTCTTCAAACGGATGTATAATATGTCGTGTGTATGGCTGTACGTTTTCTACTGCATAAAATTTTGTAACCGATTTGAAATCGGGTTTCCGCATTATTGTTTTGGGAATTAAATCTAACTCTTTTTTATCACGATCAAATTTGATAATAAACGGCATGTTTATATCACTTTCCATATCCCGCAAAACGCCTTCTGAATTTGGAGACAAGTCAGCCAGTTTATCGCCATATTTTATGCTAACTTTCCGAAATAGATTTCTCAATTCGTCGGTTGAAATAGGTGTACCATTTCTTGGATCGTTTAGACGCTGGAAGAAATGTGTACCGGCATACAAATTTTGAAATTCAATATCAATACCAAACTCTTTGAATAACCTATCCGCATACTGCTCAATTCGCAGAAGTTGCGTTTTAGTGATTGTATTTCCCTCGCTTAAAGAATTTACAATTGACTCAGCAACATAATCAATTTCGGATTTAAATTTGCGCTTAAACATGGAATGTATTTGCGGATCGTACCAACCCATCAATTCCGTAAATTCAGACTCAGTTGAATTTGGAAGTAATTTGCGCAACAACGTACCATTAAGTTCCTCACCATTCACTTCAACTGATTTATGGGGGACAACAAGTACATAACCAGATTTTGAAAACGGTTCAAGTTCAAGTTGACCACTGTATGGCTTGAAATATGACGGACTGCCATCCGATCTGATATACTGGATTCTACCAGCATCTTTTTCACCATACACAAAAATAGCCGCTACTGTGTTTGGATTGAAATGATCGGTTAATTCTGTTGATTTGTATGTGGATGATACACAACAAATTTGTGTTTTTGGTATTCCGTATTTTAAAATTACGGATAGTTTTTCTTTGTAATTTAATGGATTCTTTTCAACATCATGCGTTGAATTTGTTGTAGTTATGAATACATTATTTTTTCCAAATTTATCGCACAAAGAACGATATACTTGGTAATGATGACGACCAAACACTTGAAATCTACCAGTGTAAATTACTATTTTAGTATCTGCTTTCATATATTATTGCTTCACAATGTGAAACTACATTTGCATCCCAATTGAAGGATGATGTAGATGTTATATTATAATTTACCCGCAAAAATTCATCTGCAATAGAAGCTTTCCCAATAGTTAACCAAGAATCTAAGTTTGTCTTTGAGGTTGGACCATTTCCAAATGTACCAATTGCGTTGACCGACGAACCGGACAATGAAACAGTGTTGAATATAAGAGGTCGGCCATTATTGTCAAATCTGCTGACTATTGCGCGACCCTGTTGTGTAAATGCCCAATTGTATGTATCAGTAGGTGTTGAATATGAACCAGTTTTTCCAAAAATGGTCGTTTGTACTGTATATGCAATCGCGGCATTGAAAAAACTTCCAGTATAAATATCAAAATTTATCGCTCTAAATATAGGAAATCGTATAGTACCACCTCCACCACCACTCGTTCCGATATTATTAAATTGTATAGTTGAAGTTCTAATTTGATTAACTTTATAACCAAAATCGTCTCTCATTATGGATTCTGAGTGATAAAGAACTTCTGGTTTATTTCCTTGAAATACGACACCTTTTAATAAATTTTCCTTATTGGCAAGTTCCCCGACTGAATTTTTATATTGAACTTTGATGAACAATTCGGATTTTGTTTCCACGTCAGTCAATGGAATTTGAACTCTGGTTTGGTTACTGTTGAATCCGGGTTGGTGGATTGGATAGATGGACATGTCACTGATATTCCAACTACCAGTCGTTACCAAAACCAACGGCCTAAAAGTTCCCACGTCGTTCGTTTTAAACTCAAACGTATTTTCAGACAATGATCCATTCCTTGCCTCCACCGTACCGATATATGTACCTACATTTGTATAATTAGTTTGTATAGTGTCCGTTTTTGGACGTTCTCCCAAAACTACAATTGGACTTGAACCAGTTATATATATATCAAGTTTTCCAGTTCCAGTATTTTTACTGTTAAATTCAAGTGTGTAAGATGTATTTGCACTGGAAGTTATACCATATTGGACACGTGGAACAATATAAAATTCACCACTTCCAGACACTCGGACAGAATCGGATAAGTTCCCATTATCTATTTCAGCACTTCCACTACCACCCACAATCCAATATCGCTGAAAATCATTAAAATCATTGCCACGGATGGCTACATTTCTAAAGTTTCCAATAGGCTTTTCTATCAATCCACGCTCAGCATCAAACAACGTTGCGTTCGGATCAGTAAACAAGTTCGTTCTACTCAATTTAAACGAACCAATATTGCGAAATTCGCCAAACGAGTTTACTGGTTTGTATGAAACATCAATTGATGATAGCACCCCAAATTCTGGCTCCAACCCACTTATATCAAACGTAGCAAATGATTGTGTTGTAGCACTTTGACTGACTGATTGGTATTGATAAAACGAACAAGTAAAATTTGTTTGGTTGAAAAATCTATCAGCGGAAAATGTTCGGGTTATTGTTTTATAAAACGGCGGATAGACTTTGATAGAACTACTATTGATTACCTCAACGATGGATGCTGTATAAAATATCGGTTCGTTGTATGTAATATCGGCGGGGAGGTTTACATTTATATCGTTCAGTTCAATTTTTCCACCTTTCATACTTGAACTGAAATAGAAATTCTTTGCAGTTAATATTGAAAAATTTGTATAGGACGGGATGATTACGTCATCATTCGTCGCACTATCCCCATTAACAGACGGATTGGTAGATATACTGGAATCAGTTGCTCTCGTTTCAACATTGAACGTATCCGGAATGAATTGCATCGGAATGATGCCGCCAATCGTAGAAAATGAACCACTGGAAGTTCTGATTTCAGTTAAACGACTGACTCCAGTTGAAATGGCAACTGGTTGTAATTTTTCTTTGAAAGTCACAACCGGCGTATTTTTTAAAACTACTTTCTCAATAACTTCAATCGTCGGATTTACACCAACTTCAAACGTCGCCAAATAGTTTGAAGTATTTACCAGTTCAGTATCAGAACCTTTTAAAGTTCCGGCAATGTAAATTTTCGCTATTCCAATCGGAGTATCATCGTAAATATAAACTACAATATTTCGCGTATTGTCATCGTTTACTACACCACTAATCTCATAATATATTGGCTTCCCAAGACTATCAAGAATATCAATAAAAATATCAGAACCCTTTAAAAGTTTGTTGGGAGAAATATTCAACGTAAATCTATTTTTACCCAAATTAAAAACATCGGGGAACTTAGCATCAATGATGGTGCTAAATCCCCGCTCAACTTTCAAAAAGTTCCAACCTTTTATTCCATATTCCGATTTAATTTTTTTCATTAAACTACAATCCTTGAATATCCTTTTATTTTTTCAATTTTGATTTGGTTGTCCACCATATCTTTCATACTGTCCATGTGCGAAACGCAGATTAAAAACTCATACTGCTTTTTCAAGTAAGTAAATAAATTCGCAATAGAAAGTAAATTTTCAGAATCCAACACACCAAACCCTTCATCAATTGCAAGAAAGTTGGCCTTCGGAAGTGTCGTAATTTCGCTCAGGCTCGTCCTAAATGCTAAAGACAGTATAAACCTTTCCATACCACTTGAAAGTTCAACAGGCCACGAATTTGAGGCATTGTAAACGATATATCCGTGAATGTATTTATCGTCAGTTGCTTCAAGACGAACCGTGAAGTCAACCAAATTGTTTAAAATTTGATTTACCTCACTTTCAATTACTGGAAGGACAGTTTCAAGTATCCGGTATGGCACTCCCTCCCTTGAAAGGGATTGCAAGTAGAGATCATAAATTCTAAATCTATTCACATATTGCAAGTACTTATCAACTTTGTTATTGCACTCTTCATGTTTCGTTTTTAGTGCGTCCAGTGTGGAATGTAACGCCCGATAATTATTTAGCAGCCCAATTTCGGATTTATCAAGGGTATCTATCTCAGTACGAATTTTAGTTATTTCTAAAAGTATTTGAGTGTTTCGCTCTATGATCTCCGCATTCTTTAAATATTCGTCTCTTGAAATTTTATACCCATCCAATGCGGCATTGTTTGACTTTTGCTTGTATTCCAGCGTTTTTTGTTGCTCTTTCAACAAATTCAAATCTGTAAATAGTTGCCGACGCTTATTGACTAAATCCCGTATTTTTTTCGCTTCGGCTAATTGTACTTTTACATCAGCATATTGTAACTCAGATGTTTCAATTTCAGATGATATTTTTGCAATTGACCGCTCAATATCTGGTATTTTTGAAATTGAATTTTTTGCAGTTTTAACAAATTCATTATCAATACAATATTGGCAGGATGGATCGTACTTATGATTGTGAAGCAACGTTTCTTGATTCTTACATTCAATTAATTCCCGCGTTAGTAATTTGAGTTTCGTTCCGCTTGCGTCAATTGTGGATTTCAACTTATTCAATTGCTCAATTACAGTTTCAAAATTGTCCGGTTCGTTCTTTATCTTTTCTGCAATTTCAGATATTTCAGTATTGTATTTTTCAATTTGTCGTGTGTTTGTTTCAAATTGTAAATTGCATTGCTCAATTTGTTTTTGGGTAGATGCAATTTCCGAATCAATTTGATTCAGGTTTAATGTATTTGAGGTTGGGTGGTAAATTTTATTCAATTCAACCAGTTCGTCTGATTTTACTTTTATTTCTTTTTTGACGGTTTGGATTTGTCGCTCAATGTCATCTAATTGATATTGCTGATCTTGAATTTGAGTGTTATACACTGAAAGTTTTGATTGAAGATTTTCACGCTCAAATTCTTTAATCAGCACTTGACATTCTTTACTTTCCTCCTTTGCAATTTTATAGAGGTCATCATACACAGTTATATCTAAAAATTTGTATAATAATTCCTTCCGATCACGTTGGGTCTTGTCAATAAAATTTTGATTATCATACTGTGTTGATAATGCGGTTAACACAAAATCATCGTATGTTCCGACATAATTTCTGATTTGATAATTTGTTCGGTCTCGGTCTTCGCCGTTCAAATTGACTATATCTCCAAACTCATTTATTGTCCAAAACGTCACATCTACCTTTACTGCACCATCCTTTTTCTTAGTTCCAACACGTTCAATGAAATAATCACGACCATTCAATTCAAACTGTATTTTACATTGAAAACTGTCTTTGGTATTATTCAGAATATGGCTGGCTTTGCTTGCAACTGGAGTTTTGTCAAATAATGCAAATGTCAATATAGACAGGAAACTACTCTTACCTGTGGCATTTTTGGCCCATATACCATAACTTTCGTTCAGTTTACTAAAATCAACAACATTGTCTTCTCCATAGGAAAACATATTTGAAAATTCCAATTTGATTGGCTTCCAAATTACGTTTCGCTGCGAACTATTGACTGGAAGTAATTTATTGGTTTCGGAATTTAATTTACATACTGCATCAATTTCACTCTTCGTTCCAAGTTCCATCGCGGTAAGAAATTCGGAAATGATTTTGTTTTGAAAATCAATATTTCGCGAATGACCTAACGTTTCGTATTTTGCACGGTTTTGAATTTGTGTACCATTCAATCGCTGCTTTATCAGTTCTACTATATTATACGATTTGCCAATTTCTCGTACAAACGCCTCAATTTCTTCTGGAGTAGAATTGTCGTGCTGAATGCGTACTCTAAGATTTTTTGGCAAATTATCCGGAATTATACATTTTCCCGATATTAAATTAAATGTCACAAATCCATAGTCGTTTTGGATTGGAACAAATGTTCCTTGTTTGGTTTCCAAATCCCAAACAATCAATCCATGTTCATCCACAGACTCCCCATACGACTGACCTATCAGACTGGAAGAATATGCAATTGTCCGTTCGCGATTTAAAAATTGACATAGATGTACGTCTCCACATAATCCGAGTTCAAATCCATTGAAATGCTCAAGCGTTATTCCAGTCTCAATTTCATGCCCAATATCAGTCATTGCTCCAGTAATGGTGCCGTGATGCAATGCTATTTTATATTCTGCATTTATTTTGTTTGCTGGTATCCAATTTTCAATTGAATCAAAAATACCAAACACTGAAAATGAAATACCATTCAATTCATACACACCCGAATCTTTCCAAAAATATAAGTTCGGATGATTCAATGCTTCAACGATTGGAGTTAGTGCATCAAGCCGTTGTAAATTTGAACAATTGCCATCATGGTTTCCGGGAATTAAAATCGTAGGACATATATCAGCACACGTTCTTAGAAAGCGGGTTGTGACTGCAATCATTTCTGGTGACATATCCGTTTTGTTATGGACTATATCCCCACCAAGAAAAATTATGTCGTCTGGTTGTTTGGTTGATTGTATGTAATCGTAAACTCGTTGGAATACGGCTTCATATTCTTTATGTCTTTTATACAAACGAATATGGATGTCGCTCAAATGATAGATTTTCAATGGTTTATTTGGGTTTTATTAAAATTTAAACATTATATGGAATGCCAATACAATCAATAATGAATTGCAAATCGTGAACTGATTTAATATATCCTTCAAAAAATGATTCCCATTCATTATATGAATTTAAATACAATTCAATTTTCATGCTTTCGTCAAGTCCCCAATAATAAATTTTGACATGGGCTAAGGTTTTATGTGAGTGGATTTTGGTCAGTTCAGTCAATACACCCGATGGATATTCTGGGTCTTCATAGAATTCAGTATAACTTGTCCAGATTGATGGGTTTTTATGAACTTTGTGGAAGTTTGCGTTTAAAAATTCAACAATTTGGTCATTCATTCCAATTTATTCATTATTTTAAATTTGAAAATATCCGCGTTGGTAACCAGTTTGGCATCATGTATAAATTCCCAAACTTTACTATAACCGAGACTGTTGGGATCTTCATTTTGTGGTAATGCTGCGCAACTAACTACAATCCCATTATTTATGAAATATTCTGCTTGCATCATTGCGTCATTTAGCGCATCGCCGTCCAGACAAAATATAATATGCGACGTTCCTTCTTGAAGAATTTTCTTTCGTAGTTTTTCCGTCAGTTTTTTGCCATTTAGTGGCACTGCATTTCTACGAACAACAATTGCATCAAGTTTACTTTCAACCAATATTATAGGTTCTTGCCAGTTTATTAAATTTTCATCGGCAACGATATTTTTATCTGAATTGTCTGGTTCTTTAAACTTAAATTGTTTATCCAAAAAAGTACGGCCAGCAAAATGAGTCAACGTACCAGTTTCTGAAAAATATGGAAATACGACCATATCTGAATATTGTCCGCGCTCACAATAACCAAGTCTGTGTTTTATGATGTCTTGTTCAGTGACACCGCGACTTAACAGATAATTTTTTGCTTTGCGATAAAAAAATGAACCAGTTTCTACATTTAGCGGCTTAAAATCCGTTGGTAAATGTAGTAAGACTGGTTCATTTTTTTGTGAGTATAATCGCTCATTCCAAAGTTCCTTTGCTTTGGAAATTATTGCTGGTTCCTGTCGTAATTTTTTGAACAACCCACCAACTTTACTACCTTTTGCCGGGCATACCCAACATTTCCATATACCAGTACGAATATTGATGCCCAATTTCTTTTTGTGGTGGTTACAAAAGGGACAATGGAATTGGTAGTAATCCCTGTTCGCCTTGACAGAGTTGCCAAGAATTGATTCCAAAAGTTGTAGTTTTTCCATAAACCACAAGTATAAGGATTTTTATTGGTTTATGCAAATCATTAACATATCGTTTACATTTCGTCTTAACTGCGGAAGGTTAACTTTACTGAATCATATTCATCGGCAAGTACATATTTATCATCTTGGGTTGGGGCCATAATGGGCAGTTTTGCCTTTCTAATTGCAGTATCTAAGTCTGGCATCGTCGTATCTCTATATTCTATTTTGTATGGATTACCAAAAACTTTAATTGCCAATTTAAGCGAAATTGTTGAGGCCGCATAATAAATAATATATATAAACGAATATTGCGTTATGTATTGTTACAATAGAATTTAGATTTATTTCTTAGAAATTCGGGTATTACCATTTTCATACGATTGCTGAACTTCTTGGAAGTTACTATCAGTAAGTTTTGAATATAAATTTTGTCTGCTAATGACTTCAATATCACCACTTTTTAATAGCATATTCAATGCAAACCTCATCGTGATTTTACTCATTTGTTTAAATTTAGCAAATAGTTCAGCAATTGTGATTTCATCTTGAGGCATCGATTTGATCCATGCGGCTATCTTTTCTTCTTGTTTGACTTCAGCAAGAACTTGACGAATAATTTCTTTTAATTTCGTAATTTATTTACCTTTCCTTTAAAAAATTTAGTATTTGCGATATGACGATTGTATGAATTACAGAACAATACATCATATTTTATTTGAAAATATGTTTCGTAAAAAGATATGTCGGTAAGTGTTGAGCAGAACATTAAAATTTCACGACTAAAATTTTCTTGACCATGTTGTTCTATATCACGCTTCAACTCATCACTACTTCCCCAGTAATTTTTCCAATCCGTCTCTTTAATTTCACGTTTGAATTTTTTACGTTTATTTTCTGGAAGCAGTTTTTCCTTTTTTGTCAGTGTTTTTTTGCGATTAGAAACTAACAGTTTCCGACCAATATAAATCTTATTGTCCAGTTTGTTGGTAATGCAGTATATGTATCCCAGCGCATTGTCTGGCATTTCAAAGGATTGATTATTTTGGTATGTCCACATTAATACTTTGCATTTTTATAGAAAGAGGTGCCTTCAATTTTCCAACCATTCCGTTTTAAATCGGCAGCAAATCTTCCCATATATTTGGATAGAGTGCGCTCGTTGATGTTATCCAAAACGTCCAAAAATAAACTAAATACATCTTCAACATTGTAATTACATTGTTTGGATACATCAGTTGCTAAATTAGGGTTGACTTCCTCGTTCAAAACTTCCATTACTAAGGGTTTAAGTTTTGATTTGATTGTTCTTTTTTGATTTTCTGTTAGTTTCATTTTTAGATTTCCTTTGTTTTTAAATTTATGTATCAAACCGAATTATGAGATTGATCGGGACATCTTCGCGCATTTTTAAAGCCTGACCAAGTTTCCCAATCACTAATAATTCGCCACTATCATTATACAAACCGACCGTTGTCGCATATACAGGCATTCCACCATCCGCTACGCTACTTGTCATTTCATTTATAAGTAGGTCAGAATATGGAGTTTGTCGGGTGGTCGGATTTTGACTTAGATTGAAATCTCCCGGTTTAATTCTGCATAATGTTTCGTATTGGTAAATTGTGTGAGTGTTTCTGTATTTTAATATAAAATCAAATGCCAATAAATCCGATCTTATGAAATTATTTGTCAGTACAATCTTTCCAGATTTATAAAAAATATTACCAACCTGATGCGACACATTTGAGTAAGTTACCAACCGACCAACTTCGCCAGTAGATAACGCGGTATTAAAAAATCTAACGTCGTCTAAATATAATCCATTCTTATCAAAGGCATTATTTGATTCGTTGTAAATTGAACTTGTAAAATCACATGACCCAAACATCAAATCGTTATTGTTTGTAATCGTTTCGTTTATATCCGTTTCAGTATCTTCCAAATTTCCATTTACATACAGAGATAATTGAGTGCCACGTTTAGTGACTACAAAACTTTGAAACTCGTCTGTCTCTGTTATTTTATCAGATGTGACTAACGATACCGCACTTATTCCGTTTGACCGAGTAAAGACTATTTTTCCAGCAGAATTTATACTAAATCGGTATGGATAAACTGGTGTTGGACTATAATCTACTGAACTGCTGATATTACTCTTGTAAACTACGCCATCCACTGTTTTATTAAAATTTTCATTTTTTATTTTTGTAGCAATTTTTGATTTATCAATAAATACAGTCGCTGGCATTGGAATATTGCACTTAAACCAAAATGAAATTGTAAAATCCCCAACTAAGTTTAAATCGTTATTATGTTCTGTTCTTATGTATGCTACTTTGTCGGGTGGGAAATAAAACGGATTAGACCAAGTGAAATTGGATGTGGTGGTTGCCACTGATTCCAAATGATAAATATTTTTGTAAAATGTCCGTAGCGGGTATGTCTTGGCCGCTACATTCAGATCATAATATGCAGTGTCACTTAGATTTCTAAATGTATTATCAGACAATAAATTCTTAAACTTTGATATTCTATTATGTATGCTACTATGCCAATTTACAACTTGATGAACACTTGATGTTATGAAATTATTATTTATATCATAAAGTGGGGTTCCTGCTAAATATAAATTGCCATATCCATCATCTGAGCATTTAAAATCATCTATACCGATTGAACATGTAAACTGAACACTTCCGGGCTTAATTCCTTCCCCAAAATCATGTTGAGGAATTTGAATAATAGACGCGGAAATATTCAAATTCTTATATGTGTATCGCCGATTTGAATGTTCCATTGTTGCGACTGGGTCATTTGGAAATCGATAATACATCGCATCCAGTTGACTCCAAACAATGTGTTGATTTGAACCATCAAAACTGTTAGTTGGGTAGGTTCGGTCAGTTCCTAATTTTAATTTTTCATTTGTGTGGCGGGCTTCCAGTATTTTATACCCACTTGAAGTGATTGGTGTACTTCCGTTATACAAATCACTCCTCTGTATCACATATTGCTTGTGAACAGTGATTGGGGTGATTGTGTAGTCCTGTGGACGGACGGGGGAAAATACATGTGGAATGCTCACGTTATTGAATCTTTAATACTTTTTCTAATTTATTGAGATTATTATCTATTTTCTGACCTTTGCCCTTTAAACTCCCAAGTGCAGATTGTATAGTTTTGACTAAAAAATTTCCAATTTTTTGAAATATATTTTCTTCGTTAATCGTTTGTTCAGTTCTTGGGGAGAACGAAAGTGACGGTTTTGCTTTTGATATTTTTTCATATATCTTCAATTCTTGCAATATTTTATATTGGACATCTTGATTGACTTGGGTCATTGCAAAATCAAGTACTTTTTCGTATTCGTATGTTGCTTTAGTTGCCTGAAATCGTGCAATATTCATCAGCACAGTTTTAGTTCGTACAACTCTCTCACCATCCTTTTTTAGTTCTTCTAAGAAGTCCCATAACTGCTCATCTACAATTTTTTTATATTTTTTTTCTAAATCAGCAAGCCCAAGTTTCTTTTTAAGTGCATCAACCTGTGCAGTTGCATTCGACAACTGTTCTTGCAATTTTGCCAATTCGTCCAATGCCGCTTCAATTTTTGGGTCAGCGACATCCACTTCGTTCAAAACTTCAACAATTATTTTTTTCAACGCCTTTACTGAATTTTCACTAAGTTTAAACTCATTACTTCGTTGTGTAACTGATTTTGGGAGATCAGTAAATTTGTTTGGTTTAGGTTCTCCTTTGTCGTTCACTAAGGTAAATCCTTTTGTGAGGACACTATGTAAAGCCAAATCTTCCGTTTCAAATCCAACATTTGTTATATTCTTTTCTGTCCCGTTTGGTTGCTGGATATAAATATAGTAACGACCATCCTCCTTTTTGATTTTGGCTGGTATCATGTCGTTACTGCCTTCATCTATTTTCCGTTTCATACTGTTTTCCTTTACATATAATTTAGGAATTCTAATTTTTAATATACCACGACCGTTTATGGTGGGTAGTCCGAAATCGTCAACGCCAATTTCTTTGACAGTGATTTTTTTATTTTTAAATCTACCTGCAAGTATCGTATCACCTATTTCAAGTGGGATTTGTATCATTTACCATTTCCTGTATCTTTCATATTCCGAATTTACCCGAATCATGTGTTCATCGTACGTTTCATTACGATAATTAAATTTCCATGATTTGACTATTTTATTATTACGTCTAACGATTTTTAAAATAATATGAGGTGATAATCTTAGTTGATCATCCAAGCCTTCAAGTGTAAACTCATTCATATTTTAAAGTAATTTCAAACAGTCCTTCCTCTGTGAAGTTTTTCAAGATTGGGCGACTTATTTTAGAAACTGCCAAAAGTTCTTTATTTTCGTTGTACAATCCAATTGATGAAATATAAACTTGCGGTTTATTCGCAAAATCATCTATAATCATCGCCTCGCTGCCAGTTACAAAGGTTGGATTGTTTGAAAAATTATATTCTTGGTTTTTGATCCTGATGAAATATTGCTCAACATATTCATATTTGACTTGGCGGGACTGGAACCCCAAATAATCTCCGCTCTCATCAGTTCTCAAAGCCGCTCCACTCATTGCAGTAAATAATTTCATCGCGTTATCTCCAGCCACATCACTTCCAGTTGTTGTTAAAAAACTCGCACTCATATCCAACATATCCGCGTCCAAAAGCACAACACCAAGTTGGGGATAAGTGATACCATAAACATGGGGATTGGACCTGTTGTAAATTCCCCCTTCTAACGTACCAGAAACGACGTAGAACGCTTTTCCTGCTGAGGTTGATATATTGGCAAGCGAACCAGAGATCGTTTGGTAGAACGTAGAATAAGCAGCCGTAGACAAATCAGTTTCAAGATTCAAAGTGCTGTCATCAATCAGTCTTAGAGTGGTAGGATTACCAAGTTTAACATTTGATCCGGTATGAGCATTCCTGTTCCCAAATTGGGAACCACTAAGATGGGCAATGTTGATTTCTAAATTACCTTCATCCATTTTATCGCCCATCCTATCCCGTGCAACGTTAATGGCATAGAAATGGTACATTTCTTTATGACCAAGTTTAAATCTTTGCTGACCATTATCTAAACATAATCCACGATACTGACCATAAACTGCATTGGTTGGAGTATAAAAATCATTTCCGCCCAAATCCCTACTACCACTACCACCATCATGTCCATACGCAATTGAAAAGTGTGGTTCAGCCGCACAACTATCGCATTTTGATTGAAATATAGTACGACGAAATGAACTTGAAGTTTCAGTTGAACAGGTATGAAATGTTATCATATTACCCAACGCATCTCCATTACCATCAAGCCAAATTCCACGAGTAAATTTATTGATTTGTTTTGGAAGTCGGTCATCGTCGGTTATTCTGGTAAACACTCTCCCCATCCCTAAACTTACTGGTGGCGGTGTTGGAGGTGTCACTGGAGGGACTGGAACAACTGGTGCAGGTTGTGATGGATTTATCGGTGGGGGTGGTTCGGGTGCTGGTGGAACAGGGGGTGGTTGGACTGGTATGGGCTGAGTAAATCGTAAAATTAAATCATCATACGAATTATCCTGAATATAATCTTCAGAATTTAAATAAAATACATATTGACCATTTTCAACAGTAGTATTTGTCTTAATGATTGTTGAATTGATCCACGGGGGATTCATCTCATAATCACTTGCTGCCTGTATATTTACCTGCCAGTTATTACCAGTTACAAAGACTGGTGGATCCCCAACATTACCCATATAGGTACCATTTCCAGTGGTTGCACCAGTTACTATGAACCTTTGTGGCAACGCACTTGGATTATGTGTTGTGACGGTTATCGTCCAATTACCTTGGATTGTTGTGGGCATATATTTTTATATGTTTCGGTTTAAAGCATCAATACAATCTTGTAAATCAGTACATTGACGTATTCCAACGCCCATTTCTAAATTGTACGGGTATTTAGAACTGTAAGAAGCGCCACCACGTCTAATCTTAGTATCAATCACTTTAGCAACTATTTTACGACCATTCTTAATTATCGCAAGACCATCTTCAAATTTTAAATCTGATACAGTATATTGCTCTTTCAAGATTTGTTCAACTAATGGTTTCAATAATTTCTTGATTCTAACTTTTGTACTTGGTTTCATTGTTAAGTTCCTTATCATTTATTTTTCTACTTTCTATTTCTTGTAAGATTTTGGTCTTGACCGCATCAAAGTCATTCTTGACATCACTCCCCCAAAATCGCAACAAATGAAATCCATTACTTTCTGCCAATTCATTCTTTATCAAATCGGCTTCTTTGTTTATTTCTAATGTATGATGGTAATTTGTTTCTCCGGGACCACCATGCCAATAATCTCCATCCATTTCTATTAATATATTAGTACCAACAATATGGAAATCATAAAAACATCGCCTATTTGGTGCCTTTTGATAAAATTGGTGAATATAGTCAATACCATTGTCATCAAGTAACTCTTTAATTGCACCCTCCAATTTATTTGATCGTCTGGACCTAATAATTTTTTTGATCATATCCTCGGTCCACATCTTACCATACATCGGGTTTCCTTCGCCTTTGACTCGTAATGCGGTCTTTTCAGATAACGCTTTTTTGGCGGTAATTCGAGTTTCTTCACTCATTTCTTCCCATATATTTCTACCTTGTCCGTTAATCTTTGCCTTTTCAGAAAGAGTCTTTTTGGCATTTGCTTTTGTTTCTTCATCCATTTCAGCCCAGATATTTCGCACTGGTTGAGTTTAAGTCCGCAAAATATAACCGCAATGTTTTGAACACGTTTTGCGATTTGTTATATTTTCATTACAAACTGGACACATCTTCCAAGTTGGTACAAAGTCAGCAAGATTTTCCTTTACATAATCCTTAAAAAGAACATCGTGCATTTTTAGATGATATGAAAATCCCTTGACCCCATGTTTAGTATTACAGATTCTACAAAGGTATTTGTTGGTTGGTTCGTTGTGGTAATTCTTCATGCAATGTAATAATTATCAGTAAGTTAGAATTCCAATTTCAATTTCAAAAGGCATTCACGGGAAAAACTTTTCTGCAATGGGCGACTGAGTTTACCAACCGCCAACAATTCCTTTGCATCGTTATACAATCCAATCCCAGTGATATAGACCTTCGGATCACCAATAAAAGTTGGTTCTGCCAAGTCACCTTCACTGCCAGTTACAAAGGTTGGATTATTTGAGAAATTGTATTCCTGATTTTTTACACGGACAAAGTAATGAGTTGATTTAACTTTTTCCGCACTCCGTCCTTGAAATCCAAGACGGTCTCCACTTGCGTCAGTATAAAGTGCAGCACCGCTCATCGCAGTAAATAACTTCATCGCATTATTGCCCGGAATTTCACTACCCGTCACGGTCAAAAACGAACAACTCATATCAAGTTTATTTCCATCAAGCACAATAATGCCTAATCTACGATATAATAATCCGTATTTATGTGGGCTTGAAGAGTTATATATTCCATCCTCAAGTGTTCCTGAAACAATATTATATACTTCGCCAGCCGTTGTGATGGTCGCCGAATTTACACGGCTGTCATCAATTAACCGGGTTACTGCTTTGGTTGGGTAAACTTTGACATTTGATCCAGTCCATGCGTTTTGTGCTCCACCACCAGTTAACCATTGCGAACCACTCAATCGCTGAAGATTGATTTCAAGATTTCCTTCGTCCAAATATTCACGCATCCTTGCACGAGCGACGTTGATAGCGTAAATTGAATCAGTGGCAGTTCCATCAATTATGAATCGGTCTTGATCCGGTTCTAAACACAATTGCTTATATTGTCCATAGATTGCACGACTTGGAGTATCATTTATCTGACCGCCTTCATCGCCACTTCCAGAACCTTGTTTATGACCCCACGCAACTGCAAATTGGCCAGTCGCTCCACAATCACCACTTTGGCTTTGATAAACTTCGTAGTAATATCTTTGTTGAGTGGCAGTTTGAGCAGAACTTGTAAAAAATGTAATCAAATTACCAACATTTCCACTCCACAACGCACGAGTGATTATTTCTTGTTGGTTTGGAACAATATCTCCACTTTCAAACCTCGTAAAAATACGACCACTACCCAAATTACTTGGAGGTAATGGTGCGGTTGGTTGGTATGGAACTTGAGGAGGACTAATTGGATTATTGAATGATGGTCCGCCAGTAAGTGGTCCGCCTGTTTTTGGAACATCCGTGTTTGAATTATCCAAACTGTTGCCGAAATATTTCACATCATGGACTTTGTTATTTTGGTCCACGACGAAAAAATTTCCACCATTATCCTGAAATCCACTAACTGTTACACCCGGCATGACTGTTTTTGTAACTGGAGTTGTATTTGACAGTGTGGATGGATTGTTGCTAACTGGGGTGACTTGATAACCACTTTCAGTCAGTTTTCCTAACTGGCTGGAATCTAACTTTTGTGTCACATCGCCACCGGAGGATGGAATGTCCGTGGTACCTTTTTTAATAAATGCCATTTTGCTTTTATCTCTTTTTATTTATAACATTTTTTACGTTTCGGGCAATGGTGGAAATTTCCATTATCATGTCCTGTCGCATTAAATCTTCGCTCGGAAATCTAATTTCTCTGTTGACAATCTCGTCCAATTTGTTTTGAATTTCTAATAGTTTATTGATTAAACCCTGTTGTGGATGTTCAGGTTTTTCTATTACCGACACATCTTTAAAACGGTTTATGTTATCGGATGACGGAACGTGATTGATTAGTTGTATGAATCGTTGTTTTCTGGATGTTTTCATTTATTTTTGTATTTATTTATAATGCCAACTTGAATTCTATTACCGGGCTTACCAGATAATGCAGAAGCAAAGTCTCCAGCAGACAATATTTTTTGACCAATGTCCATCATCAGTTGAAGTGTATCTAAATTGTTAGATTCGCAAAAATCTTTAACAGCATTCGCACGAGTGCCAGTTAGTCTGGCTATTGTGTCGTATTTATGCTGAATACTACCAGAATTGAATTTAGTCTTCGCTTCGTCTAACGACGTAATGTCATGGGTAATATCCATCTTTTTTAGCACCTTACCATTCTTATTCACCAATCTAAGTTCTATACTCTGTGCAGTTTTTAGATAATCCTTGACGGATTTAGATATTGAAATAATTTTGTTTTTCTGCAAATCAAAGGCGTTGTCAACACCTCTACCATATAGATTTCCGCGAATTACGTTCGTACCATCACTTCCCAACATTTGTTTTCCATCTACCCATGTTTCTATAAACCCAGTAACAGCAGTTTCTTCCATCAAAATCTGTTCAACAAGTGGCTTTAATAGTTTCTTAATTCTAACTTTTGTACTTTGTTTCATGTATAATTCCTTATGGTAAATTGATTGGTGCATTGCCAGTAAGAGGCGCGTTTGGTGTAGTATTCAATGTAACTTTTTTGACTGTAATATTTACAACAACACGTCCACCAGTTTCATTGCCGACGATAGTAAGTGTGGTTGAACGTGCAGCAAGTTGAAGCATATTGGCAGTAATCACGACTGATTTTCCAGTCAATACAACTGCACTTCCCAATTCATTTTCGGACATATTACCAGCAGTCACATTACCAGTTCCGGCAAATTGTTGACCCGGCGCTGCCTGTTCTACATACATAGTACATACATCAGAATCTGCAAGTATGAACGAATATCCAAACGTTGTATTACCCTCTGTATAATTTACAGTTTGTGGAGTAATTGTAACAGTTTGTCCTGGATTGAGAGTGAAAGTGGTTTGTGGTACTGAAACGACGGGAATTCTGATTGTTTTTCTCGGTAATGTGACCAATTTGTATTTCATCATTACTGTTTCGTCCGGAACGGCTTCAGTGATTGGCATTGAGGTAATAACAATGTCCGCATACTGACTCCCAAGAGGATGATCTGTATTAAATAAACTGTAATCTATTTCGTCATCACTTAATGCGAAGTGAGTGATATTGAACTCATTACGTCCACGGGCCAATAATTCTCTGCCCCGGCGTGTGAGCAGGCTATCACAAATTATGCTGGAATTATTCAAATATGACATTTCTTTATCCTTCTATTTTATTTAGTTTAATCTCTCTGATGAATTTTTTAATTGGTTCATTTAAATTCCCCCAATATAGTACATCATTATAATATTCAAAAAATTCTTCGTATATTTTAGAATTTTTATATTTAATTCTAATTATTGGACAATTTAAAATTTCTTGTATTCTTTTATGCCTTGAAATATGGGACTCTTTCAATTTTCCGCGAGCAAATTTGTTAGGTTCATCAAATTCAATCCACAAATTTAATTTTGGGCAATACGCATCGGCAAAATATAATGTCTTTAGTTTATGGTCATACACTCTAAATTCGCCATTAACATCTGCTCCATGCCTAAAAATCGTATTAAATCGTGTATTTAATATTTCTTCTATATATTTGATTGTATTTTTATTATAGCCAGATGTAAATGGTGTATTTGAATTAAGCATCATATCAATCATCCGACAGGATGATTCTTCAAAAATCTCTTGCTTTCTTTTTTCTGGAATATCACGAAATTGAGCGATCAAACCTTCAACTCTTACATTATATATTTCTTCTGGTAAATTATTCCAATATTCTTGTCTTGCAATTGATCTTTTTTTATTAATTTCTATTCGCTGTTCAATTGTTCTATTTGCCAACGCATCGTTAAATTTCTTTCGGGTTGATTCAGACCACTTTCTTCCTCTACATTTATTTTTCCATTCCTCAGTCGTTCTATCACATTTCTTTGAAACGCAACTAAAGCATAGTGGAGGGTATCCATCCTTTCTCCGTTTCATTGATCCCTGATAACTTTTTAAATTATTATAAGTTATCTTTCTATTACATTCAGAATTTCCACAATCAACCACCCAATCTTTTGGATCCCGACTATAAATTCTATCCTTTCGTACAATATTCTTTCTTGTCGTGGTTACACATTGTTCGCATTCGCGGTTATGTCCTTTCAAATACCCACCATACACAGTTCTGAATGATGCCAAATTATCGTATTTAATTGGTTCATTGCAAGTTGAACAAGGTATATGCCAATCTTCTGTATTGAGACTCACTTTTCGGTTTGCTTCTTTACATTTGTCACAACAACGTAAATTACCACGTTTCATGCTTGATTTTGCATTATGGTATCTATGAAGTTTTTCATATAAAATATATTCTTCACACGTTGAACATTGTAATCTCCATGTTTCCGGATTGTTGTAATCGTATTGCATTATTATTCTAATTTGGGTTTTTATCTCCTACAATTTAACAAATTCTATTTTTAAACCCAAATTTTTATTGTTAATGATATGTTATTAGAAGCCATCATTATCTAAAATATCCAACAATTCTTTAAGTTCACAATCGTCCAATTTTTCATTAGAAGTTGGTAGTTCATCAGTTACAAATGGTAATGGAGTAGTATGCTTTAACACATCGGCAATTTCATCTTTATTTCCGGGAAATACTGTTTCTTCAATCACTGGCTTTTTCGGTTTTCTCCAACCCGGGTCAATTACGTCCAACACTCTGGTTAGATTATGTTTTGGGATTGGTGCGCCACCATATTCATCTTTTAACAGTATTCCTTCTACAATTGGTATTCCATTTTTAGGAGAATTACTGTTTACCCATTGATAAACCAGTTCGGCGGTTTCAAGCAATGATTTATCATCAATGCGAATATTGTTTTTGTTGCAAAATTGTAATACTTGTAATTTTTGTTTGAATTGGTTCATGGTTTGTTGATTTTATTATAAATATCAAAAACGGTAAGAATTACTTATTCATAATGACAATGCAATGATTTGTCAAAATAAATTCTTATTACATCGCAATTTAAAATTTGCTCGATTCTATTTTGGCGATCTATATGTGGTTGTTTTAATTCACCAAGGGTAAATTTGTTTGGTTCGTCAAATTCAACCCATAAATTTAAATTTGGACAATATGCGTCCGCAAAATATATTTTATTTAATTCGGGGTCATGGATTCTATATTCGCCAGATTCACTTTCTGCATGAATAAATTCAGTATTGTATCTAACATTTAAAATATCTGCAATATATGGTATGGTTTCTTTATTATATAAAGGCCTCAATGATTGATTTCCATTCATTCGACTCATTGTCTCTTTCATATTTCTACTATGATTTGTAAATTTTCTCTCCTTGACTTCGGCTGGCATATTATTTATGCCATTCTTTATATTCTCACACCAAATAGCACGTTCTTCTGGTGTAAGACTACTCCAAATTTCTTTTGATAAATTACTGCGTTTTATTGAACGTTCTAATTTTTCTTCTTCACTTTTTGATTCATATGTTTCACGTTTTTTCTTTTGAATTTCAATTCTTTCTTCGAGTGTCAATTTTGAATAAAAGTTATTCTCCCCACTTAATAATCCGTGTGCTGACTGTTTGCGTTTCGTCTCAGTCATTTTATTAATTGCTGATTGCTTTCTTTCGGGATATAGTTCATAACAACGCGTTTGAGCAACCTGCCATCTTCGGCCGAATTCGTCATCGACTATCTTTGGATTTTCTTCATAATATTTTTTAAGTGAATTCGAAACCATTTCACTTCTTAGTTTGAAATCATCAGAATCTTTTTCATATTTGGTTTGCCAATGACAATTTGGGCTATGACCGACATGATAATCTTGATAATCATATTTGTAAACGGTAACTGGTATGCCACACCCACATTTGCAAGTTGGTAGATTATTTTGAAATATACACTCAATCGTATATTGAGTTGATGTCATATTGTGTTCAGATGAAATGTGCATACCCAATCTGTTTGGGCGTTTACAATCTTTACTACAAATCAGACAGATGTTTGAAGTTAATGCTCTAATTTTCATTGGTTATTGTTTAGATTACTTTGATTCCGCCGCCTAATGGTGACTCATTTACACTAAGACGATTGGGGTCACTCTCCCAGACGGTTATTACGGGGCCTTGATCGACGGTTGAATTCGAATTAATATTTATTCCTGGCCCTTCCAATTTACTGCCCATAAATCTACTGCTGCATTCATAATTCTGGTAACTTCCACATTCTAAAGATTTTGAATAATACATTCCATAACTTTTTGAAACTGCCGTGTACCATTGCTTTTCATATTTTGTCGCAAACTGTCCACTTGCACTATAATGAAAAATTACTTTTTTGTAACAGCAATTTAAGCGAGTACCATCAATATAACTTTGTGTAGGACTTTGTGAGCCAGAATATCGGGTTGGTATCGTGTCCACATCCATAGTCAATTGCTTACTGGACGTGTTAAAATGACTTAGGCTGCTTCCAGTTGCAAAAACAGTGTAAGGGACGGAACCTGTAATATAATTGTACCTTGACGCAATTTTGGGGCTGTACGAGGCACTGGACTCAATTTGTTGTACCTCGGCATCAGTAGTTGGTTGAATCCCCGCCACATCCATATCATATTGAGGATTTTCAATCTGTGGTCTCCGAAATGCTTGAACTTTTGATCGTTCAAGGACGGTCGGTTCAATTAAAATACCAGCAACTAAGTCGGCGCGTCCGGGTACAAGTTGTTTTATTTGTTCAAAAAATGTATAATCATAAGCAGATAATATCTCAATCAAATCGTTAATATTATTTGCTTGCTGGTATTTTTTGAAGTAATGATATGCAAACTGTTTTAGTTCACCATACTCGCTTTCATATACATATTCCGGATCTCCGATGTAATCATCTAATTCTGCGAATCCAGTATGATTGTAAATATCCCGATCAACATGTTCAGTGGGTGAAAATACAACCGCAAGCCTGTTTGAATCAAACGATGCCTTATCAAATGCCCCAACAGTACTACGATTTGTTGGAGATAAATCACGCAACAATGCAGTATCTTCCAATCGTATTTTATCACTTCTCAAAACATTGCCACCAAGTGTCGGAGGGGTGACATAATATGTCTCAACACTGGATTTATATTGGTCTGATTGCGAACCAGTAAAACCGACAAACGATGCGGTTGTATCTAAACTTGCGCGGCGATTTGGCTGACTACTACTAACTGATTGATATACACTATGATCCCATCTCTGCTGGTCTAATCCAAGCGGAAAATATCTGAAAAGTGTATTGAAGGAACTGGTTGGATCATTTCCATGATATGCTGCTGGATTTAAAACGTGTTGGTCAAACGATGATGTGTTGATTACTTCATACCATTC
>ERZ724505.183-NODE-183-length-41393-cov-21.432750_pt1 | contig 41393 bp, 50 predicted proteins | sample MGYA00376038_ERZ724505 | MGnify/ENA primary metagenome ERZ724505 (study PRJEB28724, sample SAMN07190884) | wastewater metagenome | isolation source: effluent of sewage treatment plant in Hong Hong | place: Hong Kong | collected 2016-03-17 ... | reverse complement strand
GTTGTGTTCATATGTGCCTATCTAGTTATTATTTTTACGTTTTTAATACAGCTCTACTTATAAATTTTCTAAGAACGCATTCATCCCATCGGCTGAAGACCAATGGGAATTCTGCTTGAATTAATTAAATTCCAGCCACTCCTACGCTGCTGCACAAAATAATCATGCATCGCTTGCTTAAAAGGTGCTCCAGTAACTGTCTGTTTATTAGTTTCCCACAGTGAGTTTTGATCAACTCCATACATAGCACCTTTGGTGGATCCCCACATCTCGTGGTCTTCTGGTGGATGTGGAGGGACATATGTGCCCAACTTACGATACTTTTGCAACATATAACTAAAATGCATATCCTCACCACACAGGTTGTACTTGGGATCTGGAAGCTCTCTCCAGTAATCTGACAACCATTCTCGCCTAAAGAACCACGCATGGCCAACCAAATCAACTTGTCTAGTGTGATTATTAGGATTAACCCAGCCAAATCGATCGTAGTGTTCATAGTATGAGCATTGTGGACTGGTGGGCGGTGATGGGTTTGTATACAATAGGCCAACGGTACCTAGTAGGCCTGGCCGCTCTTTAATTGTATTGATACAATTTTCAATCCACTTCCTACCAGGTACAGTATCGTCATCAAATACACAGACATACTCAGACTTTGCATTCAGAGCAAAAGCAAATCTAGCCCACACTCCAAAATTATATGTACAATATGCTGTTGGTATTTGTGTGCCAATGGTGTAGTTGGGCTCTTCACCTTCTGGATTATTATACCATAGCAGTGTCTCACTGACCGGATAGGTTTGATTCAATATTGCCTGATATTGCTCCTCAAGTAGATGCCCTCTCCTGTAACCACTTAGTATTACTGATACTGACTTTTCCATACTAGGCTAATTGTGGTTGCATTTTTTGTAAAAACTGATGCTTACTGAAGTGTGTGTTGTAATTGTGCTTAGCCTGTTGACTAACTTGTTGATAGAATTCAGAATCAGAGTGCAATCGCTGCACTAGTTGTCGTGCACGATCAATATCGTGTATTGCTACCGAAGTGAGTGGAAAGCATACTTGTTGTGTATCCACTAGCTGATTACCTATGCATGGAATGCCAAAGTAGGCACAATTTAGTGCAAATGTGCCAGCAGCTACAGTTGGCATTAGATGTACTGCATACTTGAATGTACTTAGTTGCTTCATCCACTCAAACCAACTCATTCGTGGTAAACAGTTTATTAACTGACACTCACCTGATTTGGAGGCATGTGATGTTTGTACGCTGATGGATAAACCAAATCCTCTTGCCACTATCATGCTCTCAAATCCTCCATACCAGCGAGCCATGTTACCACCAATAATCACTTGGGGTTGTGGATTAGGCTTAATGTGTTGAATTAAGTCTTCAATCAACAAAGTAGGTATCACTCCCACCTGCTTGTTTGGAAACAAGCCACGATAGTAGTTAGTATCAGACTGATTATGTGCAAATATTGCATCACAATCTGCTAGCATGTTATAGAAGTTTATCTGATCTGATAGTGCATAGTCATTAAACCACCAATGTGGACCTTCCTGCACATAATACACCTTACCATTATGCTGCTTTAGGGTGCTTACAAGTGGAGCTTTCAGCAAGGCTGCAGTTGTGTTGGACTGATTATCTACCTCAGCACCATCTGCAGATAGTATCACTCTCCCTTTTGGTAGAATAATCATTATTCTATCATATCCACGAATCTTATCATACTGTTTAATTGGGATATGATCTGCTTGTAGTGCATGCATCCAAGCAAACTCAGTACGCATATTTGGATGGTCGGCTGAAATGGACCCAGTGAAATCCATTTCTGTTAGGAAGGCAATTTTCATTGCTGATCAATCATATTACTGTAGAGTTGATTCTGTCGCTCCTGCCTCTCAATTGTCTTGTGATGAATTAGACAGTAGGCTGGATCTTTAGGAAGCGATGAGTAGGAGTTGAACCCGTGCAGCCTCTCATGCACCTTATTTACCCACTTAATGGCATCTATTCGCTTGTAGATCCGCGATTGGTAGTCAGGAAAGTTAACCCAACCATTAGAATCAACATTCCAACCCCACTGGTCCACATGCTGATCTGTCAACCCCTCAACAGTATTGATTCTAGGTACCAACACCATCTCAATCTGTGTGCTCTCCAGCTGCTGTATAATGGAAGGTAGTGTACTAAGCAAGTGTGCTGAGGGACACTCATCAGCATCTATTTGAAAAATATAATCACCCGTACACAGCTGAGTTAGTTTGTTTTTCCACTGGGCAAAGTCACCATCAAAATGCTGCTCAACATAGTTAAATTGCTTAAAGCTGTTTGTATAATAGTCTAACAGTGCTTTGAGCCTAGTGTTAGGTTCCCTGTTATCATACAACACCACAATCTGGTCCTCTGATCTTCGCAAATCTGTCAGCACCTTGAGTAGGTGAGCTAATTCAACCAATTCGTTGCAGACCGTGACAGCATAACTAATTGAACTCATAACTTCTACAAAAATCCTACAAACTTAATAGCATCAGCAAATTTACTAGGAGCAAAGTGCCTACCCTTTCTTAGATCTACGCGTTTAGTATAATATTGCCCTCGTTGGCCAGGTATTGGATACCTCTTTTGTTGGTTGAGTGGAATATCGATTGCTGGTGCTGCCATCCACTTCCAATCGTCCTTGCTAATACCGTCGGGGAATACCATTCCAGTAGACGGAAAGTTTAATACAATTGGATACCAAACTAGGTTTGTCCTGGGGTCAACCCACCTAAGCTGTTTGATTAGTTCAGCCGTATTCTCCTCATATGTCTTAATTAGGTCCGACTGATCCACATTGAGTGTGGTAGAGGTGTAGCCACAACCCACGCACATAAAACTATGTGCGGTCTCCTTGTTGTGGTTAACAGCTTGCTCCACATAGCAGAGCAACTGTGTACAGTGTGCACAAGCAATCTTATTGATCTCCATATTCCAGAGTAAAAACTACACCATCCCCTCGATCACTTAGTTCGCGAAGTTTACTAAATAATTCTAATGTACCCCATACACAAAACTTAGAATATAGTTGTTCGGTAGCTGACACCTCATACTGATATTGTGCATCTCCAGATGAGAGATAGGCAATAACAGTATTATGGGAGAAGTTGGTGTAGGTGGTAATAAAAAATTTGATTGTGTTAGATTGCATTTTGTGTAAGATCTACTGGCTGTAGTTTGGGCAATTTTGGTAGATTTAGTAGAGGTATTTGTTTGGGATGTACTACTACTGTACGATCCAAAATATCAATCAACTTTGCTTTCATTTGATCTAAGTTGAATTGTGATTTAATTAGCTTTGCCTGCTTTTTAGCTAAATCTGCAAACCTCTCTGGACGCTCAATAACCTCCTTCATCGCTGTAGTTGCATGAGCTATGTCTACGGACATCCACTGTGACTCCTGTAGAAGGACATTCTCCCACGCTGCTGATGGATGTACATTGGTTAGCTTACCTGGCAGTAGTATGGCATACTTCATAAAATCGATCAGCCCCGACCAGTTGGGAGCAATCACAACCTTCTCTGATAAGCTAGCTTCTGCTAGAGGGCGACCATAACCTTCCCCTTTAGTCAGCGTGATATGTGCTTTGATTTTAGGATAGTTGTATAGTGCATTCATCTCCTGATCGCTAAGATCACCGTGGAGAAGATACACATTTGGTAACGTTTTTCCTTCAACACTTCTGATGATTGATTTAATTTTTGACTCAATCTCAGCTCTATCAACTGGACTAAAGTCGGCATGTGAAGTCTTGAGAATCAGTGCTGGCTGATTGTATGATGCCTTATTCTTAAATGCTTCTAAAAAGCACCTAATCAATAACCCAACATTTTTTCTGTCTTCTCCTAGATCCCCCTTCAACCAATGACCAACAAACAATAGAGCACTCGACTCTTTTATCTGATCTAGCTGACTTGCCACTAGTTTGGGTATAGAGGTGGTTTTATGGTAGATTTCCAAATCAACACCTTCAAATAACACCTCAACTGGCTTAACTAGCTTAATCTCCCTATTACCTTGTTGTGGATTATTTTCTATCCACACAGACCCCTCTAGCACTTTTTTGGAATGCTCTGATGAAGTTATTATTAGATCCATTCGATTGCACCCCTCAATCCACGGAGCTGAAGCGATCGTTGTTTCAATCCCTGCAGTAATCCCTATATTAAATTTACCAAGCGGTTGAAATTCATTTGGTACTGATATTTGTACAAATATATCTGGCTGTTGGTCCATCTTAGGCTCTTGCATCAGTCGATCAACAATTGCCTTGTGTCTGGCTATACTGGGATCTAGGGCATTCATTGGAGTGTTGCCCCACCTAGTACTCCATATTTTAACATCATACTTTCCAGATTCAATCAGCGCTGATGCTATATCTCGACTGCGTGCCCCGTACCCACTTGTAGTTCCACATGGACACATTAAAAGCAATACCGGTAAACTCATTGTAGACAAATTCCTGTAACTTTGTTGGTGCTATTAGCTAGTTGCTTACTGATGTTGAACAGCTGAAATCGATTGGGTGGAGTCCAACTAGCAAATGTGTTATTGATGGCCTTTGCAAAACGGTCACACATAGCAGTGGCTGTCATTCCTGCCTCCTCACTACACACCCATCGATTACCTTCTAAACCAGCATCAACTCTCTGTTGCGTTGGTGTTTCATACCACTGCTTAATTGTGGCTGCAACGTCTAGTATGCTAGCTCGATCATCAAAAATATATGGAGTGGGAATGCTACCCTGTATACTAATTGATGCGGGAAATACTGCCTTACCCCAAATACCATGTGTTCTATACCTACCATTATGGTTGCTAGCAAACTGTTCATCAAACTCAATCCACCTTCCTTGAGCATCCTCAAATCGCAATTGATCCTGCAATCCCCCCGTCACATTGTTGATCACAGGAACACCGGCCATTAGAGCCTCAGTGCAGGATAAGCCCCATCCCTCATTAGATGCTATGTTGATCACAACATCACATGCATTATACAACCAGTTAATATCTTGGAATGAATACCTAGCGTGTGTAAACACAATCTTATCTTCTAGCTCCGATGCTAGATCTCTTATTAGTGTGGGCAGGTCTGTGCCATTTTCATCCACAGGATCTGTATGTAACACTAGTCGAACTCCTTGTTGCTGTTCTGGTGTAAGCTGAAGGTAAAACTCCCTGAACGCCAACACTACATCAGAGGTCATCTTACGCCTAACGTTTCGATTGTTGTGTAATAGTACAAAATCTGGATTAGCTGTTCCAAACAGCTTTTGCCTAAGCTGCTGAACAGCGGCATGATCACGTGTTACTGGGTAGATATATTTTGTGTTGATGCCATGTGGTACATAACTTATGTTGCATGGTCGCTTGTTTGAATCAGCTGGTCGAGAATCAGGCTGATCAAGATCTACAGGTACAGTAGTGTTGCTATATGTCAACACCTGTTTATTTATGTTCTTAGTTTGTTTACTAATACCCATCAACAAATCACAACTCTCATAGTATGGTAAGTTGTAGTGTGGAAATGGTAAATCATCCCAGATATTATAATAAAAAATTGGCACCTTCTGTCTCAATTCAGCAGACATCCTGTATAACCAAACAAAGTAGCGAGGATCCGTGAAGTGAACGATGCCATCCACCTTATGTTTATCGATCAGAAGCCTTATAAGATCTGGATCGCCATAGCCATTATATGGGTATAAAAAAATGCTAGCATCATCTATTGCTGCCTCTCTATTAGCATCTTGTGATAGATCCAATACCCTGCCTACATCTGGATGATTAACTCCTCCACCAACCTGGACATAGTTGTAAATGTGGGCCGTACCTATCATCAGCTCACGCGTCATGGTACCAATTCCAGATGGAAGCCGACAATCGTCAGCCAGAAATAATAAAGTCTTGCGATCCTGCTTGGGAATGTAACCTGGTTTCATACTTGATTTGTAACTATACTAAATTTTTACCAACTAGCCAACAAGTGTAGCTAAGTTGTGCTACGAGCGTCGTAGGTCTGTCCAATCACGAAATAATAAATTACCTTTCATATAAGCCTCAGCCTCAAGTCTTCGTAGGTTTGCGTTGTTCTGAGCGTAGTTGGGGTCAGTAGTACTTTCACAAGCCTCTTTGGGCATTAGACCTTCACAATTTTGGTGATGGTGATATAATTCATGTGCATAGCTTCTCAACACATCCTTGATGTGCCTACCTGCAGTCTGTAGGGTAATGGACTTATCCACCGGACTGTAGTGTGCTGTTGGACAGCTGACTTGATCAGCATATGCAGGATTGTATTGTAAAATCAGTCTAGGTAGTGGGTCTATAATAATACCCTGTTGACCCATAAACCTAGTCAACTCTGCTAAAGCTGTTTTTAATACTCTGTAATCCATCTAGGTATAAGTAGTATTAGGTAATTGTAATTACTCTCTTACCTTGCTTATTTAGCTGACCAATTAGGTTGACAAGATTTCTATTGTGGCCAGACTGGTCATCAAACAACACACAACTATCCACAAAATTGGCAAAAACCTTATTTCTGAGATATATGTTCTTAGCATGAAAAGGCTTGTCATAGAAGTGTTCAGACATCAGACTGTATAAATTGTGTGGAGTGTGAGCTAGATTAGCTTCTAAGTATTGATATCCAAACTCCAAAGCATACTTTTTGACTAGTGGATCAACACCACACTTATCTCCAAGACCAACAACAACAACTGATTGATTGGTGTGGTGTTTGAGCTTAGAGATAAAAGTCTTGATCGCTGTCCGGTTCTCCCAAGTACGTGTCCCAGAGATCCCGATCCTCAGCCTGTCGTCTTTCTGCATAAAGTTGTCCTATTGTTTTACCTAGTAGATTCTCAACATGGCCAGGCTCGAAATCATAGCTACGCCATTTAGATACCCAACCTTCACTTTCAAATAATCGTCCAATTCGTAACCACTGCTTGTGCCAGTGTTCAATTTCATATGCATCCTCCCAACCAATCAGCTGATTCTGCTTATGGAGGCAATAGTCCAACGCTAATCCATAGTTGTGTGCACTATAACCTCCACGATGAGTTGTCAGTACATCTCCAGGAATAGTTCTTCCGTGTCTGAACAATAGATTTTGCTCAAGTATGGTGCGACGACCCCACACCAAAGCAATTGGTATTTCCTCACGCCTACACGCATCCAATACTCTATTAGCAGAGGGAATTAGGCGTGTATCGAGGGTGTTAATTACCTTGGTGCTGAGTTGTTGACGCTGTGAGGTGTTCATTCTCCTGCTGCTTTGCAATAGCATCCGCCAATTGATCTCTCAACTCCAAGATCTCCTTATTTAACTCCACAATGCGATCATAGGGATCTGCAGATGCAGATTTGCCTGCCCACACTGATACAAGATTGTGTTGCGAGTCCGCTACATCTATCAATGCTAGTCTAGTCATACGTGGAGTTCCCGTCTTGGCAACTTCCAAGATCAAACCTAGTAGCCTGCATACTGCGCTAAAGGTGGCTACTGTACCTACAGTAGGATGAGCCCATCCCATCTTAATCAGCCTCCAACATGTCCTAATTCTGAGTGTGATGCTCCTCATTATGATAATTGTTTATTAAATCAATCCACGACTGTGATTTACCAGTTTTAATCCATGCGATATAAGCAAAGTATGTTGCTATCAGGCCTATGGGAATTGGTAAATATATCCATACAATTACTGCTGCAGTCAGCAGTGCTAGGTCAAGTAGACACAGCACAATCAAAAAGAGCCTAACTAAGCAAACCATTCAGCTAAGTATTGCCTTACTGTCCGATCTCTATGTGTATTGTAGTTAATTAGTGGTGACTGCCACATAACACGATCGTGATCCTCAAGTGCTTTTGAAATCAACACTACTAAATTATCCAAATTGACTTTCTGCTGCAACTCACGCTCTATCTCACCCACTATACTAGATACTTCTTTGTGGGACTTGATTGTATTCAGCTTATTATACACACCACTGAGCATACTCCTAAGATTTTAATTTTCTCTGGCTCTTTTTGCATAAATCTGTGTTGTTGTGCTGACAATACATACACAAGCTGTTCTGAATAGCTGGGTACGTAGCCTGAGTATTATACTCACCGGTAGAGGTGAAGGCTGTATCCACAAAATCATCTAGCAGATTATACACCTTATTGCAGGTTACCTTACCATGTGACGGAACAAATGTCTGCACCCGCTTGAGTGGAAAGGTGGCCTGTTCAGCAATTTTTCGTCGCACTATGAAGTACTCTACGTCAATTTTGTTAGGGTCAATACCAAACTGCTTTGCATAGAACTGCTTATACAGTATAAGCTGGGCAGTCTTGGTTAGGTCCTTTTTCTGACGCTTATTCCACCCACGCGTGGAAGTTTTAATATCCCAGATCTTGACTCTACCTGTTCTCTCATCTAAAATTACCAAATCAATAAAACCATTAAACCACACATTTGAGTTGATGCTAACTTCTAGAGGCAACTCAATGCCAAGCAATTTATGCTGCTTGTATGAGAAGAATACTCGGCGATGAGATTGGATGTATCTTAGTATGGCAATCCCATCCAACAAATACTCTTGCAACTGTTCTGAGGTTGCAAAATGTTGACTAGTTTTCTGCATACTGATCTTATAATTCTCAACCATCTGGTGTTGAAGATAGGCCGCTAGATCTATTTGATCAGCAGCACTAACTCCATCCCTATACATCACACTGAGGTAGTGTTGCAGTGTGTTGTGAAAGCTAGTACCAAATAGCGTTTGGATACTATCCTCGTAAACCCTCCTACCCTCTAAATAATCCAATCTCCACTTATGTGGACACCTCAAGTATGTAGAAAATTGTGTGTAGCTTATGGTCTTCTTGGGTGAGACTAATGCTTCCATTCAACAAACATAAGCAATTTATACAGTACCTACACAGAATTAATTTGATCGTTTTCAGGCAAAAAATCAGCGTTAATGTGACTACACTTTGCACATGCAAACACCTGAATCGGAGCTAATTGGGTCTCTCCGGTAGGTGAAACTAGCGCTGAGAACTTCTTGATTACATACTGTGCAACAAATGCTTTGCCTTCACACTGCTCGCAGGTGTAGTCAGAAGCCTGAGTGAAATCGGGAGACGGTCTCATACTGCTCATTAGTAACTAAATTGTGGCTCTTTTTCAGGCTGCTTGCTTTCTGGATCCAAGCTGATCACACACTCAGTGGTTAGTAGTGTACCAGCAACCGAATTTGCTAGCTCTAAAGCTGTACGCGTAACCTTGGTTGGATCAATAATTCCAGCTTTGATCATATCACACACCCTTTCACCACGCGCATCGTAGCCAATTGTGGTGATCTGCTCGGGACTATTTGATGCAACCCTATTTAGATTAGCCAAAATAGTCTTCGGGCTTTTACCTGCATTTTGTATTATGGTGTTGAATGGTGCTACACATGCTTTGCGAACAATCTCTACACCTGTTGATTGATCCTTATTCTCAACAACTACCTGCAGATTCTTAGCAGCGTGTAATAGTGCTATTCCACCACCAGCAACAATTCCCTCTTCTACCGCAGCGCGGGTAGCATGCAGGGCATCATCTACACGATCCTTCTTCTCCTTTAGTTCAATTTCTGTTGCTGCACCGATGTTCAGCACGGCAACTCCTCCAATCAACTTGCTCATACGCTCCTTCAAACTCTGCTTCTCATAATCGCCATCAGCCTTTTCATATTGCGATTTGATATCCTCTATCCTCTCTTTAATTGCATCTTCTTGACCTGCACCATCTACAATTACAGTCTCAGTTTGTGATACTATTACTGAGCGCGCTGTTCCTAGCATCTCCAAGGTCAGCTTGTCAAGTCTCATCCCCTTTTGTGTTGATACTACTTGACCACCGGTCAATGTGGCAACATCCTGTAGCATATGTGGTTTGCGATCTCCATATCCTGGTGCTTTAATTGCACATACATTTAGTATGCCACGAGCTTTGTTGAGCACGATAGTCGCTAGCGCCTCACCATCAACATCATCAGCAATAATCAGCAGAGGCTTTGCCTGCTTACTGCAAGTCTCCAACAGACCGAGAATCTCCTTGGTTGATGAAATCTTCTTATCACAGATTAGGATGTAGGGATTGTCTAGTGTGGTTGTCATTGAACTCTGATTTGTAACAAAGTACGGTGAAATATACCCCCTATCCAACTGCATACCCTCTACAATCTCTAGAGTGGTTTCTGATGACTTACTCTGATCTACCTGGATCACCCCATCTTTACCTACACTTTCCATAGCCATTGCAATGATATTACCAATTGCTTGATCGTTGTTAGCTGATATTGTAGCTACTTGCTTGATCTCATCATTGGTCTTAACCTCCTTACTGACTTTATGTAACAATGTGATTAGAGCTGCTGTAGCCACATCCATTCCACGCTTAAGCTCTACTGGGTTAGCTCCTGTACTTAGAGCATGTAAGCCATCCCTATACATCTGAGAAGCTAGTACAGTGGCAGTAGTGGTACCATCGCCTGCTAGCTTAGATGCACGCATTGAAACCTCCTTGATTGCCTGAGCTCCCAGATTCTCCACAGGATCCTTAAGGTGTATCTCCTTAGCGACTGATACACCATCCTTTGTGATTATAGGAGATCCACCCTCCCTCTCAATCATAACATTGCGGCCGCATGGTCCAAGAGTTGCTCGAACTGCACTAGCCAGCTTCTCTACACCTGTACGAATTCTCTCTCTAGCCTCATCTGCGTAGTTGAGAACTTTTACTTTATTGCTCATTGTTGGTAATTTATTTTTTATTTGGAAGGTTTACTCGTGAGATTGCATCTCTCTCCTGTACAATTTGGTATTCTGTGCCCTGATGTTCAAACGTTTGGGCTGAAAATCGTTGGTATATGATTATGTCTCCAGGTTTAATTGTGGTTGACACAAATAAGTCTGGTGCTGCCCAGAATCCGGGCCCAACAAAGAGAACTCGCCCCATCAGTGTTCTCTGGTCTGACACCTCAGCTAATGCAATACCGCCAGAACTAACGTCATCCTGCTCTACGGGTTCACATATCAGCTTGTCAGATATAGGTTGAAATAAAGGTAATACTTCTTCTGTCATAATGTGTTTTTATGATGTTGTGTAAAACTAACTATAGCCAATAATTAGCGCTGCGTCAACGGCTACTTGTGGTCACTAATCAATTCAATTGCTTTCTGATAGTTGCATTGAAATAGCTTTTGCTTCTTGTTTTTGGACTGTGTGATTTGCAGCTCCACTAAAAGGTTGAGGAAATTGTTGATATCAGCCGTCTTTGCATCAGTTGCCTGTAGTCTAACCAATGAACCAAACCTACTATTGGATGGACATGGATCACCCTCTCGCTTAGTACCATTGTGGTAGTATATTTTCAGCAGGTTTAGGTTTAGTGTTAGTTTGCGATACTTCTCTGTTCGCATCAGAGACTTCATCTCTCCAAATGAAGATACGTTGAAATAACCATTAAAGCCAACTCCCACTATAATCAAAGCCTCCAAAAACAACACCAATAGCTTAAATGCTAATGTATTTTCCTTACCAGTTTCCAAGTCAATTGCTGACATGGACTGATGTGTTGAGATTAGTATCTTCTCAGCCTTGTATGTGGAGTCAAGTCGTAAACGATCTTGTTTTAGCGATACTATGGTCTGTTCCCATCTATCCACATTTATCTGTTCAGATCTGTGTAGAGAGCGTCCTTGCAGCGTTGCAGCGTCAACTAGCTGCGATACTCTTTTGGAGTTGGCATCTATTTGCTGATCCACTCTATTCAGATCTCTCTTGTAGCGCTCAGCTAATTGATCTAATTGTGTAAGTTGAAGCGAATCATTAGTTTGTACTACCTGCTGTGTATTGTCAACAAGCCTGTGTGCTCCCTTCACACTAAGGTAGAATGATCCAGCAACTAATGTAGCGCAGACCAAACCACCTGCAATTAACGATGCACTAGTCTTACGGACCAAAAACCAAGATTGAAATAGTTGCTCAATCGAAAACCTCTTGAACAGCTCATAACCAATCATAAACAATACGATAAAAATTCCAAAGAACAGATCCTGCCTTGGAAATAATTGTGGAATTGAGTCAGTTACGGTCTTGAGAAAAAAGTAAGAAAATAGTATTAGAAAGATATTACCTAGATAACTAAAGTAGTATAGTACCTTGTTGATAGTTGAGAAATTGCTTTCGAAGGAAAGCTCTTCAAACTTCTCTCGTAGTTTTGTAAAACGGTCTAAATTCATCTCTTATAGATATTGCTTATAGGTGTCCTTCACCAAAGTGGTCAGCCACATTAGGCTCTGCCACCAAGCCAGTTGGTATTTGTACGGTGGTCTCCATACGGTTCTTAACGACCTGCATAACCTTTTCTGCATCCTCAGCTGCACAGTTAATCACGAATTCATCGTGTATTTGCAGCATGATATGTGCATCTAAATTCTGCTGCTTGAAATCTCTATGGATTGCAATTGCTGAGCGGTTCATAATACTTGCTGCGAGTGATTGTATCTGGAAATTCTTACTGTTGTTTAGTAGGTTCTTATACTCCGCACGTAGTTGCATCAGCTGCTGAAGCTCTTCACCAGACTTGCACATATCCTTCATTAACCTAAATGCTCGAGGATCTAGCAGATGATCCTCGAACGTGCTATAAATCTCCTTAACCCTAGCTAAGTGCCTAATTCTACCAACTCTACTCTGCACAAACCCCTGTGTTTGAGCCTTGATATGGGTATCACTCATCCACTTGGCTAATTCAGGGAACCCATCTAGATAGTCGTTGATTAGTAGTTGTGCTTTTTTAGGGTGTATTCCCAAAGATTGACCAATCTGCCAAGCTCCTGCACCATATGGAATCGCAAGCGCGATACTCTTAGCTCGTTGACGAAGTTCAGGCCTAGCTTTTTTAACGTAGTTTGGGTCTTCCTTCTTAGCACTCAATCCTTTTAGCTTGAACGCTTGTATGGCAACCCTACTGTAAAGATCCTCGTTATCCAAAAACACGTTGATTAGATTGGGATCATTACTAACTGATGCAAACACTCTTGGCTCAAGCGATGACTGATCACAAATAACCAATTTACGTCCTGATTCAGCTTTAAGAAAGCTGCGCAGTATGTTGTTGTATTTTCGCACAAGATCACTAACCTCACCCTGCTCCAAGTGACGGGGTATCTGCTGACAGTCGGAACTGAACCTACCACTGGTGGTGCCCGCTTGTTTGAAGTACCAGTAGTAGCGACCTTGCTCAGCACCCTCCAAAAAACGATCGATATAGGTGCTGTTGATTTTTGTTAGTTTATTGTAGTCTCGCAATTTAGCAGCCCAAGTATGCTGTTTGCTCAACTCCTCAATCAAATCATCGTTGAACTGATCAGATCCTTTGCGTGTTTGACTCTGGGGTTTTATCCCTAGGTACTTGAAACAGATTTCAGCTAGTTGTTGCTTCGAGCCAATATTCAAATAACCACCCTCCCTCTTACGCCACAAAGCCAGACTAGTGCTAACACTGTCGTGTGGATTTAGATCCTCGGGATTGCCAGTTTGCAAAAACAAATCTACAGCTTTTTGGTCAACTGGAGTCGTGGATATTAAATACTCTCTAAATCTACCCCTTTTCTTGGGTGGAAAGGCTTGACATGCTCTTCCAATTACCCACTGCTTTACTACATCGAAGCTCAGCAACTCACTGACAATCTCAGACTCCAGTTGACAGAGATCTAGTGTAATTGCCTGTTTAGTTTTATTGATCAAATCTAGGTCAAGCTCAGTACCAACCTCTTCCATCTGTATGGTTACCGTCTTGTATAATGGCATTACCTCATCATCGAAGAAGAATTGCCACAGTCCCTGCTGCTTTAGGATTGGAAGGTGATGTGTTAAGACTCGTAATGTGAGGTCAGTATCAGCACAAGCATACTGACCAAGAAGATCCATATCTGCCTTAAATAACTCATAATTGTCTTTGGAGGTGCTTCCTCCATTTGCTTTTATGCTTTGTTTCATTAACACCTGCTCCTCATTGGCCTCTTTTTCTGCATCTAAGCCTAGTTGATGTTGCAGCTCAATAGCAATTGCTTTTAGACCAAAAGGCCCCTCTTCATAAAGAGTGTGGTGTAGTAGTAGTGTGTCACAGTACAAATCCTCTCGTAGGTCAATATCATAATAAGCCTTTGTAAACCGCACATCAAAGCTACCGTTGTGCATGATCAACTTCTTCCCACGCAGCTTTGCAATCAGTGCTTTAGCAATGTCATCACAATTATGATTCTCAATACTCAAGGGCTCCAGTTGCTGCCTGCTGTGATCCCAGACCTGAGTGGGTAGGTAGTACCCTACCCCGATGTCACCAGAAACAGAAAAACCAATAATTTTATCTCTGCGTGGATTTAAGCCTGTAGTTTCAATATCGTATGCGATCAGAGTACTATCTTCTATATGAGATAGCATTTGACTAAGCTGCTGATGTGTGCGCACTACAGTGTACTGCTTGTCTGTAGACATCCTATATGATTATAACTAAAAAGTTGCAAATAGTCAACATACTCCCGTGTAACTCAATCACTGCTGAGTGATTGACTCTGCTTTGGGTGGAGGTGTCCAATTACACTCTTTAACGTACTACACATCCTTCTGGTCATCTAGTCTTATCTGCCGTATGATAATACTCTATCGCTTTTCATATACCTAAATACAAATCTTATGGTTAATCTAGTTGCTGCTTATCTAGTGTTAGGCCACATTCTCAGGAACACGCTGGCCGTAGTAGTTGCTATGTCTCGCCACTTCCATCGCTGCCAAGGCATCACCAGTTTTTCGGTGCTCTGGAAGTTTCCTCCACATCCTTTCGCACGACGCCATATCTGACGCATCGCCCGGAGGTATCTGCTCAGAAAGCGAACTAAGGCCGTAAGCTATCGCCACAATGGAGTTGCTGCTCATGCCGGTGTCTCGACCAATAGCACCAAACTCAACTCTGCCCGTTCGCGTTGCACGGTCGGCCAAAAAATCAACGTCTTTTAATAGTTGCTCTGTCGTCATGCTGTTTGCTTTTTACCTGTTACCTGAAAATAGAAAGAACGTGGCCTAACACTGCATTGCCGAAAGCCCGCCTAACACAAGCCCACGCGCCGGGCCTTCGGCAATGCTTGTCCGTTAGCGGTAATTTTTAACATGGTTCGCTATTATCCTACGAGCTTCTGCATCGCTTTGGCTGTTTCGTATCTTAGAGATAGTTTCGTGATTAAAACTACCGCTAACATGGGCTAAATCGCAATTATTTTTAACTTTGATTTGTGCCACATTTACAACCATTTCAAGCAATTCATATTGCCATTGAGTTATCGCTTTTTCATCATGGAACAGTTCTTCTATAATGTTCCTTGCTTTTTGTATTTCTTCTTTATTCATATTCTCTTTTTTAAGTCATTAAAAATAACTGCGTTTAGCCCCGATACGTTCTATTCTAATTCTTCCGACTACGAAAGCGCTCTAGTATGATAACCACGACATTCTTTCTGTAAAAATGCAACGTTAGATTTAACGAGCTTGAGATCAATGTGTGACATATCATATCTCTCTAGAAAATCATGTGGTGTAGCCACCCTAGTAGCACTATCCTTCCTAAAGTCTTGCTTCATCGATGCAGCTAGTATTGGAAATACAGAATCCGTACTCCTAACCATTGGATTTGTATAGTGTGAAAACTCTGTTGGATCACCCATGCCCAAACAATGTATTGGCTTACGTAGTAGTTTGTTGGCTACTAAATAATCATAACACTTGTGTCTAGCTTGCTTAATATCCTGATCGTCATCGGTTTGACCAAGCCACGCTCTAGGAATAGCAATTTTTGACAGTCCAATTGTCTTAATCCACGGCTGATCCAAGCCCCATACGTATGCCTCTAACCAACTCTGTTGATCAGACCCTTGAGGGCAGAAGAAAATATCAATCTCATCCAGTAGGCCCTCCGCCTGCATCCTAGATCTAAATGTTGTGGCATTCAGCACCGTTTTGGTTGTATTGAACAGTACATCTGGTGCAATCACTTCGTTGGGCATTAGCTGATGGCAAACATCGATCAAGACATCTTCAGTGACTAGAGCTCTTTCCGCAGCTGAGCAATCCAATGTCACCCACTTCTCTGGAAACTCGGACTTGAATCTGAGAATGGTCTCTCTATAGTTAGGATACTTAACCCACAAATGGGCTAACACGAAAAAGCTATCTCCAAGCTTCATAGGATCGAGATTACTTACAGGAGATATCACATAGTACTTCATTGTAACTTAGGTTGATTAAATATACGCTCCAATTGGGAAGCTAGGGTGGTTCGATTTCCTAACCAAGGAACTCTCTCCAATCCTATACCAGCCTCCTCACAAAATCTAGTCTTCTCAGCATCTCTCCCCACCACATCTGATACATCAAGGCACTTACCTCGCATGAAGTGCTTCCCAGCTTGGTGCTGCAAGCCATCTACCTCAATGCATAAATTAAGAGCTGGTATGTAGAAGTCAAACCTCAGCTGGTGCCCTGTTTTTGGATTTTTGCATCCCGGAAACTTAACCTGTCTCGCGAACTCCACTCCTCGACCGGTTAACCAATCCGCTACGAAAACCTCTCCTTTTGAGTAGCAACACTTACCACATCCATTTTGGGTCCCATATAGATGGAAGGTGGGTTTAATAGAGAACTCTCCGTGTTTTGGACATAAGATTGTCACGGGAGTGTTTGAACTTATGTAATTCACCCTACTATAGTCATACCTGCCTAAGTGTACCCGCTGAGCTTTTTCTATAAATTGATCGGTGGTCAGCCTCCTTTTACCAGAGCACGCAGAGCAACCAAAGCCCCTAAGGTGATCACCAGCCACCTGCTGAAACTCTCCATGGAGGGGACAGATCACCCGTATAGGTACACTACTAGTGGTGTAGGTCCTCTCAGTGTACTCATATTTATCTCCATGGACTCTTCGAGCTTTCTCTATAAACTCGCCGTTTGTTAATCTTCGACTCATCACACCCGGTATTAGCAATTGTCTAATATACATAGTGTAGTGGTCTAGAAACAACCTATTATCCTTGCGCTTGAAAGTCTACAAACTGATAGTGCTTATCCCCGAAGCTGATATTACTGTGGTCTGAAACACTGATGGTGCTTATCCCCTCACTATCACACAGTGTAGGAGAAGCATACCAAAACGGTTGATTTGGATAGGGTGGGTTGGCAGGATAGGAGGGCATGTACGGATAATCACGCTCACGAATCACAATTGGTGTTGAGGTAATCTCAAACTTGACGTTAGTGTTGACCTTCCATTGCTTCCAACCGGTTGGATCGATGAACTTGAGGAACTTGATAAGCTCATCAGCTGTTACCTGTTCTTCAATGGCAATGGTCTTGTCCTTGCTGTCTATTCTAGCTATCATTAGGCGTGTCGTCCGTTACTGATCAATTGGAAAAATTCTACGCGAGTTCCTACCTCATTGGTGTGAAAATACCCTGACAATTGAGATGTCGCCATTACACTGTCATGTTTAATACCTCGACACTTAACGCAGTTATGTTGGCTCTCAATTACCACTGCCACTCCCCTATTACCTACACACAACTTGTTGATGTGATCATGAATCTGTTTGGTCAGACTCTCCTGGATGTTAGGTCTACGAGCGTAGAAGTCAACAATGCGATTCAGCTTACTTAGACCAATCACTCTATCAGTAGTATTCTTACCTGGAATATACGCCGCACTGCACACACCGTGAAATGTCAAATTGTGGTGAGCACAGAGGCTGTTCACTGGGATTCTTGTCTGACATATTAGGCCACTATAAGCCTCGTCATTAGGAAACGTGGTAATTTCAGGCTCTTTCTCCAGAGATCCTTTGATTAGGTCGTTCACCCAGGCTTTAGCTACCCTATGAGGAGTATTAGCACTGTGAGGATCTGCAGCCCAATCAAATCCCAGAGCAGTTAGGAAGTCACCGTAGTGCTTAGCCGCCTGCTTGATCATATTCTGCTTCTCCTTCTCAGTGCGGACCATGTTTCCATTGGCCTTGTCTAATAGCTGTAACTTCATTTTGTGGGTTAGTTGTTGATGATAACATACTGCTTTTTCAGCGCTTCTTGCAACTCAAGTAGCCCTAATTCTACGTCTCTTTGATCGGCTTGTTCAAATGAGATATCGTCCTTGGTCATAATCCGATCGCGGAAGCGGTACTCTCTGATTTCGTCTGGAGTATCAAGCCACAACATCAGAATATCATCTCTATGGAAATGTTTGAGTAGCCAATCCACAATAGACTTCTGCCTAATCCCATCAACTACCACCTTACCATACTTCTCGATCTCTTTGACTAGCTCGACTGCGATTGCTTCATCCAAGTTGTGAGTCATCTGCAAAGTACTGCGAGTGGTAGCTCCAGATACTCGCTTGACAATATCGGACACTGTGATGTGCTTTGCCTTAGTTACGTAAGAGAGGGCATTAGCGTAGGTGCTCTTACCACTGCAGATCTTACCGAAGATTAGAACAATAGGCTCTGGAACTAGGTGTATTGTGTTAGGCTTTGAATAGTCTGTATTCAACTGTATGCTCTTTGGGATAGGTTTTTCTGGTGCTTCTAAATCCTGGTGGCAGCTTGGCTAAGAGGGAGGACCAGGCTCTCTCAGCGGCCGTAGACCTAAATACTGACACGATCACCACATCCTTATTCTTACGTAGAGTGTCTAGTAAGGCTAGTTTGTACAAACCCTTACCCCTACTCTCAGGATTGATAGAAGCGTCAATGATCGTGTAAGTTTTACCGTCACCAGCACCTTCTAGAGCTATCTTCCCTACCTCTTTACTACCATCTAGAATGGATATGGACATGGAATCAGAGCTGCGCTCAATCTGGACCTCTTCAGCTAGTTTGTTGTAATACTTAGGATCCTCCATCAGATGATCCATTGCAATTTCTACTGCTATTTGAGGGTCAGTAGTGTGCTCCATTTCAACCTTCGCACCCTTTAGTATTGCAGCTCTCATATCCATCTTAGGATACTTTGCTTGTAGAGACTTTAGGGTTTGTCCAGCTGCTAAGCCTCCTGGAATCTTATCTTGCATGCTCATGTGTGTATATGTGTGAGTATAAGTAGGGATTAAGCCTCGATTTGATGTCTTTTAACATAGCGATTGTAGTTACTACACAGCGGTCTAAGGTTTGTGTAGTGGCAGAGCTTGATCAGATCATCTTCACTTTGTGCAGAAGCTAGAGGTATAATGTGGTCAATATCCCACCCAACGTTGGGCTCTCCGGGGATACACTTTCCGTAGTTGAGCTCGGTCATCCAGGGTTCGAGTTGAGATTTGAGGTGCTGCATTAAGTCCTCCCAAGAACATCCAACCAATTCATATGTAGTTGCTGGCTTATTCCAATTCTTAGTTTTGACCATATGCCATAATCTAGTTCGAATACTGTGTCTAGCTCTAAACATTAAAGATGACTCATAGTGCTTATACCATTTAGCATTATATCCCGGATTATCAACACTCCACTGCTTAAAGTATTCTGGATTAGCTTCTCTCCACTTTCCGGTCTTCTGTTTGTAGTACTCCTTATTTGCTTCTCGATACTCTTTACATTTGGCGAGCGCTTTATCCCTACGCTTGGCGTACACACTCTCGCAGCGAGTTCTTTCACAGGATCTACACCTTCTTTCCAAACCATCAGGAGCTCGTTTATTCTTACCAAAGGCTTCAAGTTGCTTTTGCTCTCGACATTTATTACACTGCTTCATGTGTACAAATAGTCTCACCTTTCGCAAACCCCAAAAAATTCTCCATCTTCTGATACGATGCACTTCACCAAGCCAAACGCTGTTAACACATCTTCTGCTAAACTCTCACAGCTCATAGAACCAAAATCACAGCACTTGTAAATTTTGCTGTAGTACTTGGATCCTAGGTATTGCTTTAGTTTATGCTTAAGTTCAATAAACTCCACATCACGCTCATTGTGTGTGACCTCAACTCTACATATGAATTGGAAGGTGTGGCGGTGTGGATGTTTTAGATAAGCTACCTCGTCAATATTGCAGTTTGACCAGCAGTGGATTGCCTCTACATCCAGCTTAACCTCAATATACCTCCTCATAGTATAGTTAACTTTTGATTTTGCTTGTACACAACCCTTTTAACTGGTAGCTTCATTGTACCTCTACCTATTTGCTTAGCACACCACTCTCCCAAACCAGATTTAACATAACCAATCGTGATGTGAGGATGGTAGTCAGGATAATCATTTTGATGGGGCAGTTGACATAGCAACTTGTTAGCTCTATGCAGATCATCTGCATAAACATCGTATTTAACCACATCATAGCGCTCCGATTGAAATACAGAAGCACTGTGTATATTGTAGTAGGTTCGAGGCTTCCAGTCACCCAGTACCTGCTTAACTTGTGAAGGAGGTGTTGATGGATCAATCCCATATAGCAGCGTAATGTGTGGCTGATCCTCTAAGCCGTATGAATCATTTGTTGGATCCTCATACAACCACTCTGGTTTAATCTTATCCTGAATCTCAGTCAGCTGCTCAAACTGCAGCTCAACCATTACGCAGCCCTTGCTATAAACTCCCGTCGACTTTTCTAAAAGTGTACTTAATCGTATCATTATTACTTCTTATCAGCGGCACCTTGATACTGACCTTGATACTGCATGGCTTGGTAGTTTTCGTGTATGATCACCTGAGCGACACGAGCTCCACGCTCAATTAGGATTGTCTCATACACAAACATAATTGCCCCCATATTCTCAACCTCAAAACCAGGATCAAAAACACCACTAGTTATTATAGCACCACATCGTACAATTGAGGATCTATGAACAATAAATGCAGTTCTATCAGCTGGTAATTTTATACCCTGATCAAAGGTGAGCGAATACACTCCTGAATTAAGAGTGTACATTATTTTGCCGGTGGGATTGACCATCGGTAAGATTTCTGAATAAGTGTTTATTTGAGACTTATCCTTAAATATGGCACCACCATGTACGCGATTGATTGACTTGAGAGTTAAGTCATAGCCAACCTGAGCCTTAGCTCCTAAACCATTTGTTTGCAATAGTGTTGATACCTGCTCTGCATTTAGTAACATAATACTGTGTATAAAATAAAATATAGGAAGAAAACTGACCATCTACAAAGAGTAAATCTAGTAGATCGAAGTGTGTTAGTGCATCTGGGCATAGCCCAATTGTGTGCATGACCTCATGCATCTCGCTGTTCGTCATCTAATGTAAACAAATCCTCCCCATCATAATCTATAGGTTGGTGATCCAAACACCAAACGTATGCACAAGACACAACAACACACAGCACTATTATTATGGCTATCACCATTTTACATAGTAATATGTTATCTCAATATCATCGAGCTGGTTCCACGTAGTGCTTACTGTCCAGATCATACCTCTTCGTATATTGAGGAATTCTTATCATTCTCAAAGCACTCTACTTTGACTACTCTACATCTCGCTGCATCAGTATTAGCTAGCACCTGATTAAATTTTTCAAACACTAACCTTGCACAACTCTCGGCTCCCATCTTATCCATTACCCTCAACTTGCATAATCCCATTTGCTCCATTTGTTGGAAGATATCCAAGTAGGGATCATCCTTCTCGATTAGTGTGGTGTGATCCCACATATAGTTCATCCAATCCTTAAGCCCATTTCCTTGAGGAGCTGATTTGAATCCACCATAATCCTGAATCCAGTTCATATCATCCAACTGCTTATCCACATCTGGTTGGTTTGCTACAAACCATACTTTGAACTTAAATGCATAACCGTGCAATTTACAACAATCGGAATGCTGCGCCTTCCACTGTCTAATTGCCACCGAATAGTTGTCAAACAACTTAGTGCTAATGTATTTGTATGTCCTGTTCATGTTACTGCTCAAACTGCTGTGGCTCTATCCCAAATTGTTACGTGAAGGCGATCACTTAATCTAACTTGATTATCAATTGCCATCTGGGCTACTATTGGTCTGCTTAGTTGCAACTCTGCCTGTGTTTGTCCTTCAGGCATTAGTATGATCTGCTCCTTACGGATACCAAAGGGCTCAATGTAATCTCTAACTATTTCCTGCCAATCCTGCGTACTAGATACAACAAACTTAAATGAGCTATTAGTCAATCTTGCCATATATTCCATTACAGCTGGCTTGACTCGCACCTTGTGTTTCATACCCGAATTGGAAAGTTTAGGTGAATTATTCCACCAATCTACAAACTGCTCAAAATTGGTTGATGGAGCTAACACAGCCTCATTTTCTACCTCAATGAAGGGCTTAAAATGATACCTACTCACAAAAGCTGTAATAAATCCAATTAAGCGGCTTTCTTGTTTTAGCGGTGATCCACCAGTTAGTATTAGGTGCTGACCATCCCGTAAGCGAGTAACTAAATCAACGCTCTCCCACATCTTAAAAATCTCATCAAAGCTGTACTCATTACCCTGGGGCCATACGTTTAGTGTATCACAAAATGAGCACTTCAGCGTACACCCCTGTAACCTAATAAATGTTGCAGGTACTCCAGCATATAGCCCCTCACCTTGTATAGTGTCACAAAACATCTCAGCGATTGCTAGCTTATTCTCACCTTTAACCCTTTGAATAAAGGATGGACATTGTTTGATTAGTGTATGGGGCATGGTTAGAATTTAGCTGCTTGCTGCTTATAGAGATGATAAAATTGAGTCACGTCGTGGTCATCACACAGTTGTAAGCACTGGTCCCACAAATCTTTCTTAAACTCAACATACAAACTACGTCTTAATTGGTCAAGCAGTCGCTGCTCCTGCTTATGATAGTCTTTGTATAGTCTATTATAGCGCTTTTGCCCCAGAAGATCAACAGCCTCTAGTTTGCTCTGCAAACTGTCAGTATGTCCCTTCCAATTGAAGGCAATAGTTTGCTTGTTCTGTTCTGCTAATAACAACTCACGCTGTGCAAGTTTAAGATATGTACTAACTTCAAAATCACCATGCTCAATCTTCTGAAGTAGTTTGGATCTGCCTTTTTTGATTTGTGTCGGCTGAAGTTGAACCTGATTTTTGTGTCCCCGTCTCCACCAATTGTAGCGACTCATGTTCTATATCAACGTCTTGAATTGAACGACAAAAATATAACTTACCTTGTTTGCGTAACACCTTATCACAAACTAACAACCTATTCTGAGTCTGCTCAACTGGGAAATCTGGAGAGTCATCAAACACTCTAAGCACCTTAAATAGGTGGTCTTGAAATTTGACCGTGGTGTAATGCATAGCATAATTATAGCTGCTTTTTATCAATTAAGCAACTTGTGTGAATTTCTGCACCTCAACTCGTATTTGTGAACTAGCAAATCTAAACACTAGCACAGTCTGGTACTTGCGATTATTAATTTCAAGCGTGTAGTGTACACGAAATCCTGCCTGCCCTGCTGAGTCTGCAATATGCAGTGTCTTAGTTGATGTGGCCTCATTGATCTGAGAATTGGTAGGGAACTCTTCAACAATGCCTGGTTCTGCGTTGTCCTTACCTATCACCCTGTAGAAGGTTGGATTTAATCCATGTTGTGCAATTGCGTATAGAGTTATTGCAACAAATGGGTTTTTAACCTTGCTTAGGTGTTGTGCAAATGCGGGTGAAATCTGCTTGGTTTTATTCGTCCACTTCTCTATTAGTGTAGACGCTAGATCATATGCAGCTGACTTCTGAGCTAGAAGTTCATTGTAAGTTACTAGATTTAGCTTACCACCATTTTTTTGTCTATTGAACTGTTCAATTGACTTTATAAACTCCAGCGCATTTCCATTAACCTTGGTGATATTTTTAGACTTCAGATTGACTACAAACCTAGTATACGCCTGCTGAAATGTGCCAACTGCATCCAAAGACTTGGACAGCTTCCTGTTGATTTTGTCTACAGCTAACTGAACTATATTCTTATTACCTCGCAAAAAGGTTTTCAGCTTGCCTACATCTTCGAGCTTAGTTGACACATTGGGAATTTGAAGCACGCCAATCGCAGCTCGAACCTTCTTAAACGCTACTGCGTCAGTTTTCCACTGGTCTGACTGTAAGTAGTATTTCTCCAGGTGGCGCTTAGTGTTGCGAAATTTGATCAAAGTTTTGGTTTCGCTTGCAGCTCCCAACTTATCCTCTGCAGTAACTCCATCCACAGTGATTGTCTGCACAAAAGTGGTACCCTTTCCTGCCTGAGCTCCCTCCATCTTTAGTGAAACCGCGATGATGGGCCCTTTCTTATTTACACTACCGTAAAACTGTGCATTCAACGACTTGCTTCCGAGATTGATTGACGTGGCTTGTCGAGCATCGGCAATCTTACTGGAATCAATCAACAGGTATAAATCTCCAGGACACCAATTATCTGGAGGGTAATTTTTTAGCTGGTAGTCAGCTTGTATTAGCTCCACAGCTTTCTTGCGTATTTGCACATAATCTTGACCCCTCCTAACACAACCAGGATTAAGCAAGCTAGCAAAGCGATCTACTACTGCGTCAGCAGCTGCCACAGCATTATTTACTAATACCAGATCTGATGTCTTCTTTGTCTTATTAGACAACACTTGTTCAGTCCATGTAGGTATTTTTTTAATATCGGGAAAGGAGTAGTACTTACCATAGGACTCAACTGCACGGTTAAGCACTGTTCTGATTTTAGAAATCCCATTCCTTCGTACTTCTGAATCTAGCTCACTGTCTAATAAGGACCTATACCGATCATATATGGAATGATCTAACAATCCTGCATCAATCCACAGACAGACTAATCCCTCCTTTATATCGGTGGGGTTGGATTGTAGTGCAACAGCTTCTTGCATAATTGTTATCAATTCATTTAGCGGTTTCAAACCCCTTTCGTGCAAAATTTGACTGAGAATCAGCTGTTCTTCCGCAGTTCCTAGTTGATTGTGTGTAGTGGTTGGATAACCCTTAGGTAATCTATAACTCCACTCTAACAAAATATCATTCAACTGTTCAGCAGTAAGCATGCCTTGCATCTTATTTTCCAGTACTTCCAAATCCCTGTGCTCCACGATCTGTGTCTGTTAGCTGATCAACCTCCTCCACTTGTATTTGTGGGTAGGGTACAACTATCATCTGACAAACTTTTTCTCCTGGACGATACATCATTGACAAAAACCCATTGGTTTTATTAAATGTGGCTTTTAGCTCCCCTCGATATCCGCTATCAATAACTCCAACAGAGTTGCTTAGTTGTAGTTCGTAGCTGCGTATTGATGACCTAGGAAATATCAATCCAACGTACCCTTGTGGTATTTCACACGCAACTCCCAGTGTATAAGTTACCTGAGAAGTGGTGTTGGACTCAATTCGATCAGCAACCAAGTCTAGACCAGCATCACCAGGCTTTGCGTACTTGGGCAACTCACCTGTCAAACTAATTTTTTTGAATCGTACTATCATAATAATGAACTAAAATACTTAAACTTATTAATGCGATCATCTAATCCATTTGTGCCTCCATTAACCCTCTTTGTAATCGTGGCCACTGTCTTATCAGAGTCATCAATACACAAATCCCATATGTTGTTGTGTTTGAAGAAGTATGCTGCTGACAATAGGGAGTATTTGGTTGATACTAAATCTGGACTGTCAACACAATCTTCCCCAATAAAATCACCAAACGCTTTATAGTTGGATTTACCCGTTAACTGAATGTATCCTCGCCCACGGTACTTCCAACCATCCTGTGTAGCTTCACTACCATTTCCCATTCTATTGGCATACACACGCGATGCAATTTTTTCTGGCTGGCGAGCATATTGCTCAGCCTGTTCACTATTAAAATACTTACCAAATATCTGCAGTAGTCGTGAGGCTGAGTAATTTAGATTTTCTTGTACTACTTTGAAGTTGCCAGATTCGTGTGCACATTGCGCCAGAAAGTGTGCTAATTTGAGGTTATTATCGGCTCCCAATTGAACCAACTGCTTGTTGAGTTGATCTAACACAGTGTTGGGGATGTGACCATGTAAGGCTTTGGTTGGATCTATGGGCTCCGAATTTACTAGCTGAGGGCTCTGTTTAGTAATTTCTACATCTGCAATCTGATCAAACATACTATTCCAAGTCATGGCATCTACGTTGCCTGTAATAGGCAGACCATTCAGTTTTTGCCACAGCTTAACCGCTGCCTTAGTTTGAGGACCATAGTCCCCATCCATTTTGATGTTTAGTCGCTGCTGAACAGCAACTACTCGATTGCCATATGATCCTATTACTAACATAGCATATCTTGTTGTTATGTTGCTACTACCTTATTTCACATTGGCCTGCCACACACGCAAGCTCCCCTTTCAAATCAGTGCTATCATCCAGCTCCACCACTTGTGATAAATCAATAGCGGTTAGAGATTTAACCATGTGGTTATACTGCTCCTCCGTACAGTCCTCAAATGGACTCTGCACATAGCTACCATTGTCGTACGGTAAGAATGACAAACCATTATAGCTATCACGATTCTCCCAGGCCCACTGACCTACCTCTTCCCAATCCTCCGGTTTTAGTGAAATTGTAGCTGATATGTTGTGTGTATTGCTACCCTCATTATGTCCTGGAACGATCCACTCCCAATATACTTTTCTAATTCGTTCTAATAGCTGAAGTGGAGATTCTGATCGCAGTATCGCTCCAGTCGGTGCGCGTTGGGGAATGCTTGCTATTACTGTATCGTGTGGTCTGAAGTAATCATCCTCCAATAAGTCAGGATGATGTATGCTTAGGTAGGTGTAGATTGCCTCATTTTTACCCAGCCTTAAACGACGAATATAATAATCATTATGCCACGCATGAATTCCAGAAGCTGTACCTAATACCAAGGAGGCTGTTCCTGATGGTTTGACTACTGTAGTACGAGCTGCTCTATTTATCCCTATTAGCTCAGCCACCCTCTTATTCTCCTCCACTACTACCTTAGCAGCTGCTGTAAGATCATATCCCAAAACCACACCAGATGCGATTCCAGTCATTGATACACCAATCAACGCATCTCTCTCTGTAGTACGTCTCCAAATCTCCCTCAGATAGTGAAAGTCTGTATATCCTGCCTGTAAGGTACCAATGAATGCTGCTGTCTTAACTCTCTGCTCCAAGTCCTGTTGAGATTGCAAATCGCTTGCATTAACCTCACACAAGTTGCAAAATGAGTAGGGTCGTAGACTGGTTTCAACACATGGGTTTGTGCCTAGATTCTGATTGTTAGTTAGGTAGATTCCAGGCTCTCCTGCACCCGACAACTCAATTCGCTTCCACAACCTCATAAAGAAGCCTTTAGTTAGCTTGTGGCGAACTAGCACAGCCGAGTTGTTAGACCGCCCCCTTTGTGGATTATTTTCCCACCAGTTGCCTGCTTTGCATGCAACCATCTCCTCATCATCAGCACTAAATAGACTAATTAAGGCTGCTCGACGAATGCCACCTGCAAGCACAGCATCAGCAATATGGCAAACAATATCATGGACCTCGATTGCCTTCAACTGCTCACCATCTCGCTTAGTATCTAAAATACCTTGTATTTTGATTAGGCACTCCTTGAGAGGCTGTGGTCCAGGAGCCTTTCCACCAGACGTAATCAATCTAGCTCCTTTTGGGCGTATATCTGAAAAATCGAAATTAATTCTAGCACCTCCAGAGAAGTAGCTTTTCATCAACACCTTAACTGCATCTGCCCACCCCTCTATACTATCTCCAATTAGATAGCGCCTGCTTTTATTTGGGCTAGGCTTTCTAATTTCAGGAAGATCCTGAATGTGATGATTTTGCACTGAGAATCCAATTCCAGTACCCCCCAACAAAAGAAACATTATCTCACTGAATGATCGTGGATGATCTACTGGGATAAATGCACAATTAAAAATTCTACTCGGAGCAATCTCAATAGGCTTACCAGCAAATTGCATTGATCTCATTGACGGTAGTACCTTTTTCTGATACACTAATTGGTAAGCCTGCTCAATCTCATCTGCAAGGGCGGGATACTTCCTAATGTGCATCTTCTTATTCCTATCCACAATCTCACTCCAAGTTTCTCGCCTACCTTGTTCAGGAAGGTATCGTGCATACTTTGCAAAGATAGTAAGATCGCTTAGAATTTGGCTCGATAGCTCCATCAATAGCTGCTGATTTGTGTGTTATTATACATAGGTGTTTCTCAGACTAATCGTTGAAGTTCAGCAAATTTGCTTGCTAAATGTTGTCGTGTTACTTCACTTTCCTTTTGCATCATACCCTTCACCTCTTTTCCCTGAACAGAAGCTTCAGCAAATATTTGAATCTTGGCTGTGGCCATGTTCATTTTGCTCGGAAAAGTTAATCCATCAGGACCAAATCTATTTTTAATTACGTGCCACCTACCAGTACCACTAATTTTATCAGCAACCTTGCGTGATAGTGATACTACAAAATCGGCAATCATCACCTTTGAATATGCTTCAGCTACTTTATCAGCTTCTATAATATCTTGATCTACTGCAGATCGTGAGGCTTGTGAAGCAGTGTAGAATGGGATCTGCAGCTGCCCTGCTAATCCTCTCAAATCGTCATATATGTTACCTAGAATTAAATCGTTACGCATATTCTTTGACCATTCTCTTACATCCTTGAGACGATCTGCGTAGTCAATTAGTACTAAGTCTGGTTTGAATCCCTGCATCATGCATTTCTCAATGTGCGCTTCTAAGGTGTCTACTGAAGCACGCTTATTTGGGTAGTATTTAATAATAAGTGATCCTGGTAATTTGGCAATCACATCTTGCACCTCCTGCTGATGATACTTTAGATCGTTAGATGGTATTCCAGTGTAATGTGCATCAAATCGTGCACCCACGTAGGTGTCCGATAACTCCAGAGTATAGTAAATAACCTTTAAGCCTTTCTGCACAGCGTGGGCGGCAATGTTCACCAAAGCCATTGATTTTCCTATTCCAGCTGGAGCAACAAATACGCCTAATTCCCCAGCACCTAGCCCACCATCTAAAATCTCATTAATTACGTCCCAGGGTGTTGGTACAACGTTGCGCGCATTTTCCTTGTAGCGATCCGCCACATCCACAACATACTCATGCCCCACATTTCTATCAGATCCAGCCTTCAGAGCAGCGTCGATCGTATGCTTTATTTGGTCATACTTGCGTTGTTGCAATAGCTCGACTGACTCTAAAATTGCAGACTTTAGTTTCTGATTCTTACAAAACTCAATTGCCTGATCTTGTACAAAGTCCAAATCCTCCAAATCATATAGCTTATAGACCTCCTTGAGAGTGTCTATTACTACATTTTTCAACACTTCGTTACCTATATCCTCAACCTTAACCTTAAATACTTCTAGGGTTGGTGCTGCTTTGTACTGCTTGTTATATTCCAACACCGTCTGTGCAATCCACTTGGACCCATCAGATGAAAAGTACTCTGAGTTTAGTATATCGCTTATCTGGTGTAGGAATGTTTTGCTTCTAATGAGTGCTAATAGTAGCTTGTGCTGAAATCCAACTCCATACAACTGCAGTGTATCTTGAGTCATTGTGCAAACCAATCAAGTTTTCGAGTAATCTCACTCAACCAATAATCTACATTTTTGATGGTCTGTGTCATACCATCCTCTACTAACATTCTGTGAAATTGAACCTTTGATGCTTTCTTAATTGGTTGGTTGAGCATTCCAACGATTCCCAATCGCAGTTGACCGCTGATCATCGACTGAGACAGTTGTGTGATTTGATAAAACAGCTCCACATCATTTCTAGCATTTAATACTACTTGATACAACTTAACCTTAGGATTATTGTTGCACTGTAATGTGGCATAGTTAAAAAACTGATTGACAGTTAATGTAGTTTTTTCGGTAATAGCTGGGAATCTTGCTAACAGTGTCTTTACTCCTAAACCACGGACACCAGGTATGTTATCGCTGGTATCACCCGTTAGAGCACGAAATAATGCAAAATTCTCCGGAATGATTCCATACTCCTGGTAAACATCATCGGCAAAATATATCCTCTTCTTGGTTGGACTCCACACATGCACACGATGATCAACCAGCTGCATGAAATCCTTATCGGATGACATGATAAACACCTGACTATCCTCAGCTGTGAAATAGGACTTAGTGATGTAGGCTATTACATCATCAGCCTCTGCTCCATTAACCACTAAAGTTTGTATTGGTAGTGCAGCTAAATAGTCTAGAGTTCTTACCAACTGCTGCAGTTGATTGTCCTGCTTGTCTACCTGATCCGAACGATTTAGTCTAATCTTAATCTTACGGTGAGTCTTGTAGTCTGGGTATAATGCTCTCCTTTTGGCAGATCCATCCTTGCCATCAAAAACCACCACTACTCGAGTAGGATTGATTGTCTTGATTGCATGCCCCACGCTCAACAAAAAGCCAGAAATACCGCCAACATGATCACCGTTGGTGTTTGTTGCTGGACTGACCGAATAAGCTCTGATAGCAGTATTCAGTCCATCTACAATCAATACTCGAGAGTTCAAGCTCTCTTCGCTTGGTGGACCCTCCAACTGTAGTCTATTAAATAAATCTAAATAATTCTTATGCACAACCCACTATAGTAAAAAACCTCCCCAAGTCTCTTGGATTTGGGGAGGTTCGCTTTTCTAAAATCAGTACTCCTGGTCTTCCTCCACCACAATAGAGTCTTTATCTACTAGGTCCTGACTGCGGTATCTCATCACATACAGATCACACAGCTTCTTATAGCAATATTCGTGTATATCAGCCCTATCTAAGAGAGTTCGCCAATCTTTGGATTGAAATTTAAGCTCCTCTCCAGTATCCTCATTGACTAGAGTATAGTAGGATCCGGACTGTTTAATCACACCGTAGTCTACTAGGGAGTCCAGCCAGCTATTAACGTCATCTATTCCTGAATCAAAGTAAATGTCAAAGGTGGCTTTGCGAAATGGTGGGCCCACCCTATTCTTGATAATGGAGGCCTCGGTTTTGACTCCGATGGTTTGCTCCACAGCTCCTTTTCCCGTCTTAATCTTACCCACACTCTTTAGTCGCACACGTACACTAGCATGAAAGCCCAAAGCCTTGCCCCCACTCGTTGTCAGCTTATCTCCAAACATTACTCCCATCTTCTCACGTAGTTGAGATGCAAAGAGTAGCAGCACCTTTTGTTTACCGACTGTATTGGTAATCTTACGCATTGCTTTTGACATCAAAATAGCTTTGGCGGTTGCCCAACCATCCTTGTCATAATCTGCACTCTGTTCAACCTTGGTCGTTGCCGCTGACACTGAATCTACAACAATTGTGACTATCTTATCCTTGGAGCTACTGCGAACAGTCTCTATGATTTTTTCTATGCTTTCAAATATATCCTCAACTGTTTCGAGAGGTAGGTAGAGCATGTTTTTCAAATCTACCCCTATTGCAGTCAAAAACTCATCGCTCAGTGCATTCTCAGTATCAATGTAGACTGCAAGGCCCCCCTTCCTTTGTGTATTGGCTAGGGTGTGTGCCATGATTAAGCTCTTACCTGAGTTGTGATTTAATATCCCATTACCGATATAACACTGGTCATCAAAATCATCCTGACACACGGAGAGATCTACTATTGGATACTTTCCGACAAAAACGCTCTCTACTACCTTTGAAAAGGTACCATCTTCACATAGTAGTTTGTGATCAAGAGATAGTTGATTTTGTGGGACCCACCCCGCATTAGAGTAGAATAGGTGGTGGGCTGAGGTTTTAATTTTATTTCCATTCTCTAGTGTAGTTTGATAAGTGGGTAGGATGCCCTTCTCATAAAAGGAACCTACTGGAACATACTTCCCACCCTTAGTCTTAATACTAACTTTTTTGCCTGCAGCTAGTAGGTCCTTGATTTTACTGATTGGTATGGTTTCTCCTTTCATTGTATATACTTTATTAACTTCTGATAACTCTTGTTGCTGAGGGTAAGCTGGCCTCTCTCAATGAGCTCATCAACAATCTTCTTGGTTAAGCTTATCAACGGTGTTGTTTCTTCGGTCCAAAAAGCGCATTTGAGATTGAACTTCGAGCAGTAGGCTTCTAAAGCTTTCATCTTTGCTTGATTGAGCTGGGTATTAGTCAGCTTTTTAGGTTTAATTTCATAAACACAGTCTCCCACAACGATGTCTGGATTGTAGGTTCTACTCGAGCCTAGAGGGTCGGTGTATTTTACACGGTGCCTACTCAGACTAAAAACAACTTTTGATTTAATCAAAGTCAAAAACACCCTAAGTTCCAAAGAACTGCGAAAATGAAGCATGTGCCCCTCATAGACCAGCCTGCCACTTGCTCCTATGCCGCTTGATGGGGAGGGCGCGACACCATACATGGAATTGTAGACTCCAGTGTTGTCGTGCTTTTGACACTCTACACCACATAACATTTTCCGTGCAGTAGTTGCATGCATACCATAAGCCTGTACGCAGTGCCTTATTAACTCAGCCTTAGTTTTTAGAGAGCCTAAGGGTGCTACCTCTTTCTGGATCTGATCCAAGTTGTATTTTCTTCTAAACAAATTCAAGTCACGAACCCTGTAACTACATCGTAGTAGAGCTTTATTGCGACTAGTCGATCCATTTAATCTAGCTTGGTTGTACCAACCAAACACCTTAAGATACTTCACAACGGTGTACTTTGGTATGTTGCAGACTGCTACAAGATCTTTAATACACGCACCCTCCATCACCAACTGCTTTATTTGATCACCAGCCTGTGCGTGTATTTTATACACATGATGTCGTCCACAACCACTTGTATTATTAGACTCCTTAAGCAACTCTAGCAAACCCGCTTCTTTAGCAATTTCCTTGATTCTACGAGCGTTATGATCAAAACTGACTCCGAGTGCTTTACACACGTCTGTTGTTGTTTTGTAGTTGCGTATTAAATCTATAACAACCTCTTTGTGCATGGCCACCATTTACATATAAATAGTAGCCATGCACGGAAAAGATCACTCTATAATCACCTCGACTAGAGTATCACCAGTAACACACGCTTCCATCCCCTGTAATTCGACGATGCGGCCTACGGGAAAACCTCCATTAGGTCTGTTTGAGATTGCAAGATCCAACTTACTAGATCCTGTTGACACCCACTCCGTTAAATCGGAGGGGGTGTCTTCTGAACCATCTAAAAAATGAACTGCCTTAAAGTCTTTGAACTGCTTATTGAGATTGATAGCTAAGGCAGCAGCTAATTCATCTCTTCCTGATATTTGATCAGCAGCAGCACCTGCTTTTTTAGCCATTAGGGCTTCTTAAACAGGTGAGCAAAAGCACCTTCCACTTCTGCAGCACTAGTTGTGAGTGCATTTTGGATTGGACCTGGATTTTTAATCCCCGTATCTTCACTCTCCGGCTGCAGCCACTTAGTCAGAGCATCTTTCATCTCATCATATGTGTTTTCCGTAAAGAGGGTACTAATCTCCCTCTGACCCTCAAGGATTGCCTTGGACACTTCTTGGTCTGTGGTTGCAGGGGATGTGTTTGGTTTAACTCTAACCATAAATGTAGGATATGCACCCTCCTTTTCCGGAGCAGTGTGTTCGATGGTCAAATCGCGACCATTCATCAAATCACTGATATCTCCATAATCAGGATCAGCAATCACATTTAGCAGCTCTGTGTAAATTTGCTTACCAAATGACCAAAACTTTACACCCTCATTCTCCTGACCTCGCACAAGTACGGGAACAAACACCCTGAATTTAGGCTCAATTTTCTTACCCAATTTCCAATCATCCTTATCTCCCGTCTTCTTCAGCTTGTTTGCAAACTCTAGAATTGGATCTGGACGACCAAACGAGCTTGGGGAGATCATTGTGCGCTTTCCGATCTCGTAGTGGAAGAATAATTCAATAAATGGATTTTCCTTATTGAATGCATAGGGAACAATGCGAACTTGTGATTTTCCTACAGGTGGCTTCCACAGAAAATCACTGGATTTTTGGCCACCTTGGCTTGATTGCTGCATTTGTTGCAGTCTTTGTTTCAAAACATCTAAGTTAATTGGCATGACTAGTTTTTTGTTTTACCTGGTTAATTATACGAATCTTTTACCGTGCTAAGCAACACTTACTGGGTCAGTTGTTGTATTTTTATGGCTTTATACCCGCAGTCCCCATTAGACAGTAGCAGACTATCTTCGTAGTTGTGCCAGCTGATTTGGTATGACTTATCTAGGATACCACTATTTATGGTTCTAATTAGACCATTGAGTGCATTAATGCTGTAAAAGGTGTTCGTTTCTTTTTTGTGATTGATTAGTATTGTGTCTTTTAATCTTTGTGTTGTTGGTTTTATACCATAAATGCAAATCACTTTATCTGGCGTTTCACTATACTGATAACATCGCAGGTTATCCACACCCCCCCTACCAAAAGTAGATTGAATTGAATCTAAGCATGCTAACAACCTACTTTGACTTGTGAATGTGCATAGTAGCTGTGGTCTCATCAAGGATTGTCTACAGGAGCTGCTTGCGTATCCCTAAGTTTTTTCTGTGCGCTCAGTACAGCAGCTTTGCGTGCATCAAGAGTTGCCTGATCAGCCTTAACCTGAGCACGCTTCTCGTCAGCTGATAGTTCATCTAGGGCCTGCAAATCCCCCTGCTCTTGTAGGTAGCGTTGAACTTCTCGACGTATTAGCTTGCGGACAGTTGCCAGTTTTTTACTCTCCATGTGGACCACTTTGCTATAAATATGTGACATTATGACAAAGTGGCCATAGAACCATAATTACAACCCCGCTTGATTTTAATTGGAAATTGAGCTAGGTTGATCTGCTCAGCCAATATGGTCCTCAGCTTGTCTAGTTCTCCAATAGGAACGTCAAATAATACACTATCATAAGTGTATAGAATTGGTTTAGCTTCTATGTTTGTAAACTGGTTGTATAATCTAATCAGCATAAGCATGTTTGTCTCTGTCTCATACATTTGTATAAAGTAGTTAAACAGCATAGACCTAGTCATCTTAGTGAAGAATCGGCTATGTAGTCGTCGACCCGACAAAGGACTCTCCAAGTAGTCCTGTTTATTGAACTCCATCCATAGTAGTTGACTTAGTTGATCAGCTGCCTTAAAAAATGGTGTTTGTAGCAGGTGCTCCTGCACTCCTCCATAAATTTGTCGAAACGTATCCTCTTTAGTCTTCTCCACTTGTGCACTGCTAGGATTGATTCCGAACAACTCAGTTGCCAACTGTTGGTAAGCACTCTCACGTGTAAACTCGTAGCCAACCAAAGACGCTATCAGCCGCGGATGATAGGCATTGAAATCTATCTCAACCAGCACCCCATCAGATCCAAATCTACTAACAAAGCGATCACGAGATCCATCAGTCTTACTCAAAGCTGCGTAGTTAACTCCTGCAAATCGATTACTTGGACGGCCAGTTGTCGTGTAGGGGTTATATTGTGTATGCACAAACCCATCAACCGTCTTCAAACCAGAGCTCTCTACCCAATGTATAGCTGGTAGTAGTGTAGTTTGATAAAATGATAGTCCTGGTTGGATGTCCCTAATAACCACTTTCTGGCTAAGCTCCTTTGCTATCTCCTCATGCTTGTGTAGACTAACAATTGACCCGATGGCAGTACATTGTGGGTAGATTTTACTGTAGTGAGCTACAACTTCTGGAGTTTCAAAGTTACATGCTTGATTGCTGTATAGGTAGTATTGTGCTTTGCTGTCTATAAAATTAGATACATCGAATCCACAATACTTCAGAGCAGTGCAGTCATAAGCATACACTACACTACTAGCTAAAAAACCAAAATTGTGTGGACTTTGATACAACCCATCCGGATGACAAAAGCTGATACTGTGTGTTCTTTTAGTATCTAACTCAACAACTACAACAGCAATTATCTGTGTCTGTGATGGGTGTTGTGTTGGATCATTGTAGACGGGATACAGAAACACAGTCTTCCCTACCAGTGAGGCTAACTGATCTGGCTTGTCTATGGTCATTAGACATAATGATACAACAATTTCTATTTACCATCAACATTACCAACATAATATAAATTGATCGCCTTTCTAACGTCCTGCAGATCAGGAAGGTCTGTCAGCACCTTAGCCGACGCACTCGCCTGAATCGGTACTACACCGCCCTCAATACGCGCAAATTCAATAAAGTTGCGAACTGCGTAAACAATGTTTGGCACTTGCTTTGAGCCCATCAGCAATTGGTGCCTATTAAATTGCTCAATAGAGGATACTGTGCCCACAAGTTTCCACTCTATTGTAACATGTCCATACAAACCCCCATCTACTCCTCCTGCTTGACCCACTTTTTGATATTGCTGTATGTCAATCTCTACCGGATAGGAGTTACTTGCTCCCCTCTTTTCCACAAAATAACGTTGACAAAATCCACGCTGATAGTCAACCATGGTTGGACTAAGTAAAAAGGGAATTGGATCTACAAATTGCAATGCAGCCACATCAAATTGACTCAACTGATCGTATGTGTAGTGATCTGGATTGATATAACGTCTACGTAGAACCTTAGCCTGTTTTGTGCGTGTGGGACCTGTATAGGCTTGATCCCCATTCAGGTGATATTCACCAATATATGGTACACCATCCAAGCTGAACTGTCCTCCCTTAGTATACAGATATAGCGTATCCTGTGCACGGGGAGACTGTGTAGCTATCTTTAACTTTCTATTTACCATCTTACTTGGGGTTCCACCTAGCAATAGTACACACTGTAGTGGTCCAATCATGTGCTGTTATCTCATGTTCTACTGCAGTAACTTGATATACAAACTCCTCAGCAACATTGGCTGGCAATCTATCACAGCTAACAATTTGACCAAACTTAAATCCACCTATCCCATCTAATGTAAAACTCATCTCCAGTGGTAGTGACACATACTTGCATTGCTGCTTGTCATCAGCTTCTGGATCTGTGCTCTTAGATCCTCTGTAGGCTTCTGTCAGTAACGTTAATGCACTTTGTACAGTATCATCTGTAACCATTTCAGCTAATCCCTTATACCCAAACGCATCATCCAAGGTTAATTTATCTTCAGCATCTGGAACAATGCTTTTATCAATCACCTGCTTACAATCACATCCTTGCTCAGTATTAGTTACCGGTTTAATTGCGGTGTTCCTTATAGAGACTGCACCACTCAGTCCAAATGGTCTTAGGGTGACACCAGCACACTGATCTCCCTTTGCACACGATTGACTTTGACTTCCTCCAGTACGGTTTGAATATAATGCCTGTGTTCTCATTGCATCAGTCATCTTCATTTCCAGTTTCAAATCACGCACTACTGAATTACCTGGACGAGAGGGTATTGTATAAGCTGCTGGTAGTTGATCAACCTTACTGTCAACCACAGCTATTGTTGGTACAACTTTTTTGGATTCGCTTCCACAACCGGCTTCTGTTGTGTTAACGACAGAAAAATCCCATAAACTACCACACGCGTTATTAATACCATCAACCACATATTGTATAAAGCTGCCAAGATCTTCAGTGGAGTTAAAAGCAGTTGCTAAAAATATAGTATTTAGCATTATGTGTGATAGCTTTATACCTGCTGGTGTTACCGCCTTGGGTGGAGCAGATCCCTTTATTACTCTATGTAATTGCTTAACTCTTTTAGTTCCTCCAATCAAACACACTCGGGGATCAGCTGATTCCAGATCTGGATGAGTTCGAATGATGATATTTGTACTACTTAGTACACCTAATGTATTCTGACCTCCTGTTGATGGTAAAGCATAGGCGGCAATTGCCTTTTCTAGGGCACCAAACGAAATAAAAGTCTCCTCAGCCTGCTCCGATATCTTATTGACAAGTGCCTTCCACGCTTGACCAAAGCCACCAGTTATGGTGGGAGCTGTGCCGTTTGGATTGCGAATTTCTCCTTCGTATCCATAAAAGCCAAAAAAGCAATCCGGGCCCTCTAGCCTAGCTCGGTAAGCATTAAGATTATCAAAATTGATGGCAATATCTGAAAAAAAAGTATGTAGTACTGGTTTCTGCACTATTACATCATCACCCTCCGGTGTTTTTCCTAGCCTCGGACAAGGACAGCAGCTATTAGTTATCTTGGTACCTAAAACGGGTTCGGTAGCGCTTATAGCCTCCACATTACACTCCCAATAATTATTGTTAGTTAGTGTATAGGAGAAGTTTGTTACCAGACCCTGCAATCCCTCATATACTGGGCTTGTAGCTGTCTTGGCATTCATCTGACAGGTGGCCTCTGGTTCTGAAGCATTTACATCCTCAAAGGGTGCTGGTGCTGGTTGATCTAATACCGATCTAGACCAACCGAACTGAACTCTCACAGACATCCCTGGAATAAAGTAGGATTGTTGTAATTCACCCAGCTGCTCATCAGTAAATGCTAACAGCGTTATTGAAAACTTACGAGTAGTACCAAGTTCACCCTGCTTTTTAACCTTAACTGAGGTAATCACAGGCTTGAGTAAATTATTACTCTCATATAATACAGTATTTATAGGACCAGTATTATAGCTTTTCAGTATCCTATACGCACCACTTGTTGACATACTTTGTAGATGCACCCATGGAAATTTGGTTGCGTTCCACGCAATTCCAAGTGCACCCGATCGCTTACTTAGCTCATCTCGCGTAATCTGTGGTACAGATTTAAGATCAAAATAACTACCCATTCTTAGTTGGAGTTGTTATGGCGCTGTTGCTCCAGTATCCCAGCTAGATCAGCAGGTATTCTTAACTGGGTGCCTGGTTCAATAGCCAGAGTACCCTTCCCTATGTTGTTGGCTTGTGCCAATACCCACCAATATTGTGCACTGCCATAATACTGATAAGCCAATAAATCAAGTCGATCACTTGAGTCTGTAATTACCCACAAATCCTCAGAAGTCCGAGCAATATCCGGATACAGCACCGTTTTCAACATTGTCTTGTTGTTGGTACCTCTTTTAGTTTTTACTGATTGGTAACGGCTCATAGTTAGGCAATCCGACTAAAAATACTGTTCCGTGGTCCGCCAAGCACTTGACCGTTTGCATCCCCCAGAATAGAAAATTCCATAGATATGTCTATAATCATTGGCAGTTGCTTAGAATTTGCTACTTCGTCCTCAACACCCGCTGGACTTGGTGTTGGTGGAGTTCCAGTGGTGCTGCTTCGATCCCGTACATCACCAACATCCCAGGAATACTCAGTAGGTTGAGCATCTAGCTTGATGCTGTTAACTGTGCATGGTGTTTTAACAAACCAATGACCAACTGTTAGGTAGCTAAAAGGTGCACGCACGTATACAGGATCAATCTTGCCTATGACGGTGCTACTAATCAAACTACTCAATTTAGTATACATCAGCTTTAAGTCTGCTTTTGTCATAGCCACCGTCTTAAATGACAATGATACACTACGTGACACGCCTCGAAATACTTTAAGTGTGTCTTGACGACCAACATACCACAAATCTACCCACTGTGGGTTAAAGGAATCTGAAAAACTGGTAATGTATGCTCGAAACTTTATATCGTTGATAACCAAGTCTATAAAGTCTTTATCAACTGCCTGATCAGGAATTCCACGAGTCTGAACAGTACCTGTATTTATCACACCATTTAATGGTGCTCTAGGTGCTGCTTGTAGTTCGGCATACATCAATGTCCGATATTGCCCTACTGACCCTACGTTACCTGTGGGCTTAAATCGCGAGATCTGATTATTTTGTAGTGCCTCTGCCTGTGGGCTCTGATCCTGTCCTCCACGACCACTTCCACTTAAGCTATCTAGTATTGGTCGACCATCTCCGTCATACTGCCCACTAGGCCTAACCAATAGTAGGTGATTAGATCCACCCCACCGAGTTGACGATGCTTTTGGAGTTGGTAGTGTGATGTTGGATTTCGTATCGTGAATCTGGGTCTGACCTGTCTGAAAGTGATAGCTGGATCCTAGTATTGGCTTTAGTGCTAAGACTGTAGCTTGGTCATTCTGAAAATCTTGTGCATAAGTTGGTGGAGCAATCTCTACCGATCCATGCTTTACTTTAGGTGCTGTTAGTGCCAATAGCACATCGGCCTGGTACTTTAGCACATTAAGCACCGGTGTGGTGAATTGTGGTTCAAAATCAAACGGTTGTGGTGAATATGGTACCTGTTCTGGCATGTTAACGTATTCCGCTAGAATTCAAACCTAATCGTATCACCTCTCCCACCTTTCTACCATCAAGATTAACTACACCCCCCTTAGAGGCGACTTGCACTAAGTCCTTAATACCCTCTATAAGTAGATCTAATTTATCTTCTAACACCTTACTGCTGGTGTTTGTTTGATCTTCTCGTGTAGCTGCTACACCACCACTCGCTTGACCTGACTCCACACTTGCTACTGGTGATAGTGCACTTAGTGCCACTAGTGAGGGTAGTGCAAACAAACCTGCTGCTGCTATTGCTCCTAACCCTGTAGCTATACTAAGCAGACCACCTCCAACTCCAAACAAACCAGGTACTAATTCAACCATAGTCTGCAGCTGAGTCACTACAGCTGTTAGATTTGATTGAACTAATGCTGATGAATCTCCCAACATCATCACTGATCCAACCAGTGGTAGAAGTGCTAATCCTAATAGTGCAATACCAGGTACAGCTATCAGCGCACTAGCTCCCAACACTGCCAAGCTAGCCCCTAATAATCCAATCATTGGAATGGCTGCTGCATTTCCTGATACTGATTGTAATAAAGATTGTAGTGTTGTTAAACCACCTTGAGCTTGCTCAAAGATCATCATCGCAGCTGCTAGCACAACCATAGATCCTCCCACAGCTGCCATTGCAACAGATCCTGCTAATATAAAAGGTAGCATTGTGCCAAGACCAGCAGCTGCTAAGCCGATCAGGGGTAGTGCAACACTAAAAGCTACCATTTTGCCAATATCAACCTGCTCTAGTAATGAAAAAGCATATACTGCTGGAATCATTGATATACCCACCAATCCCAACGTGAGTGCTCCCTTTAATGCTGATCCAGCACCCAGTGCAGTTAGGCCTGCTGCTATTCCTGACAGCCCCAGACCTGCAGGAGCTCCTAACAAGGCTACCGCTGCTAAACCTATCGCTCCCTCTCTCATAGCAGCAAATCCAAGTGATGTTGGAATCAACACCAACGCTCCTAGTGCTACTTTACCACCTGCCATGGATTTTAGTCCCTCTGCTAAACCCT
>ERZ724505.182-NODE-182-length-41577-cov-25.207962_pt1 | contig 41577 bp, 46 predicted proteins | sample MGYA00376038_ERZ724505 | MGnify/ENA primary metagenome ERZ724505 (study PRJEB28724, sample SAMN07190884) | wastewater metagenome | isolation source: effluent of sewage treatment plant in Hong Hong | place: Hong Kong | collected 2016-03-17 ... | reverse complement strand
ATTTCCCACCGGATTCCTGCAGCAGCGGCCTTCTCGCGGGAGTTGCCTGCGTCGCGTGTTTCCCATTGCCCGACTTGTCATCGATGCGAGCGACCGATTGACCCACAGCAGTGACCGGCGTTGTGCCGGCTGTGTCCTGCCACATCGTCGAGAAATCGCTTGGGTCGTACCAGACGCCCTTCTCGCCAGCAGCGAACAGCGACAGCGGCGACCACGCGGCCACCCCACCCCCCGCAATCGCCGAGCCAGCCGCGGCCCGAACCACGTCGCGAATCACGGGACGAACGACGGGACGAACGACACGTCCCATGATCAGGTGCCCGTGCAGACGCCGACGGATGTGCCTGCAGCGCCAGCGAAGTCGCGGCGCACGCGGTACACCGACGGGCCCTCGACGACGACCGACGGGCGCGAGAAGTCGAGCCGACCGACCGGCGTGTCCGTGGTGCCAGGGTTGTCCTGCAGGATCGTGAACACGCAGTCTTGCGGGATCGCCGCGGTCGCGCAGTAGAGCGACAGGATCTCGGTCGCACCGGCGGCGACGGTGACATCCGATGACGTTGCGACCGAGACTCCGGGCGCGAGGATTTGCGTTGCCATGCTGACCTCCAAAAGAGAACGCCCGGATTATACCGGGCATCCTCGGTTCAGAACGTGCCGCTGTCTTCGGACGGCGGGACCGGCGCGGGCCCGATCGGCACCGCGTCCCGCTTGGCCTTCGCAGGCTTCGCGGGCGCGGGTTCCGGGTCGGCGTCGACGCGCTCCCACCATTCCGACTCCGCCGGGCCGGGATGATCGAACGGATCATCACCGAACCGGACCAGGCCGACGCCGCGGATATAGTGCCGCGGCGCGCCTTTCTTGAGTACCCAGCGTGCCATCGTTACGCCGTCGTCGCGATGTCACCGCGGCGGGCATACGGCGCCCACTTGTCGACATCGTGGGTCAGGAACGCATCGAACTTGCCAGCGGTCAGCGGACCCGATGCGACCGTGTAGCGGACGCCCAGGTAACGCTTGTAGTCGCCGGCCGGCAGGCGCACGCAGGCGAGCACGGCGCCAGCGACAGAGAACGTCGCGAACGTCAGCGCGCCCGTGGTGTAGTGAACCACCGCGGCCGAATTCAATGCCTCGGCCGTGTCCGATTCCAGCGACACGGTCAGCGTGGCATCGGATCCGCTGTCGGTCGCCGCGGTGTTCGTGCGGACGACGAGATACAGCGGCTCGCCGGTGCCGACGTCGCGCGTGGTGTTGTCGGTCGTCGGGCCAAGGTCGATAACGTTCGTCGAGATCGCCGTGCTGGTGACAGCCTGCGCGTCCGAGAACTCGTTGAAATAATCCATGATCGCCATGATTGCAGCCTCCAGGTTACGAGAACGAAACCGCAGTCTCGGCGTTCGTGATCGAATCGACACGACGCACCGGAACCTCGGCGAAACGCAGCGCCGGCTTGCCCGCCACCATGTCGTACTGCAGCGTCGAGCCGGCCACCTTCGACACCGTCTGGCGGCGCAGGAACGAGCGGATCGTGCGGTTGCAGTAGAACACCGGAGTGACACCATTCAACGAATGGATGCGCTCCAGCGCGCGGGTCATCAGGTCGATCAGGTCAGCGCCCGAGCTCGGCGACTTTTCCAGCGCCGACGTGTCGACGTTCGCGATGCGGACGACGTAGCGCCAGTCGCGCAGCGCAATACCGCACTTCCACTGGTAGTGATCGACGTAGGCGCGATACATGTTGCCGGACGAATCGCGGACAGTGTCGAGGCCCAGGTCTTCGTGCACGAGGCCGGCGCGGCTGCCCTTCGGGTAGATGCCGTGCACCGTGTTCGGACCCCAGCCGACCAGCCAGATCGACGTGCGTGCAGCGCTGCCGCTGGCGTTGATCACGTTGATCGCGTTCGCCGGGCCGTTGCCGTCCGCGAAACGCGGCGTCAGGCCGACGAACTGCTCCGGCGCGGTGATCGTGTCGCCGTACATCAGCGTGTCCGCGAACGTCTGGTTGATCGACTCGATGAACGCGCGGTTCTCGGACAGGCGGAACGCAGCCGTGTTGCCGTTCAGCTCGGCGAGATCCTTGTCGATCTGGCCATAGGCTTCGAGCATGCCGCAGGCTTCGTCGATCTGCGCGGTCGTCGACTTCGACGGCGCGATGCCCTGGTTCAGCTTGCGCCATGCGGCGGTCGGAAGTCCAGTGCGAACGGTCGTGCGATGGCCGGTAGCAAGGTTGCCCTCCAGCCAAGGCATGTCCATCAGGATTTCATTGTCTTCGGTCAGCAGTTCGGCGATCGCCGACACGCTGCCATCCGGGTCGAGCCGCTTCGTGACATCGAGCAGCGTCGGATTGCTACCACCAAGAGTTGCCATAGTGCCTCCAGAATCAGGTCATGTTGGGGTACAAACGATCCGCGAGCGACCGCTGCCCACCGCCGGCCGAGGCCGTGCCGTTGTGCGTGTCCTCGCCGATCGCCTTGCCGATGCGCATGCAGAACTTCAACAGCTCGGGATGATTCCCGAGGCCGGTCGAATCCAGCAGCGTTTTCAGTTCGGGCGACGCGAACGCAGCGATGGCCTTCTGCGCGACCTTCACGTTCTCACCGAACGCGGTCCCGCCGATTTCCTTGTCGTCCTGCGCCTGCTTCGCCCAACCTGCAACCTGCTCTGCGAACGCTTCCTCGGCGGCCTTGGCATCAGCAGCACGAGCCGTCGCCAGCACGCCGGCGAGCTTGTTCGCTTGCTCGTTCGTCAGTTTCAGATCCCGCAACACGGGATCGAACTGCTCGACCAGTTTCGCGTCCAGCTCGACGCCATCGGGCATCGTGAACTCGTACTTCTCGGGCGGACCCTCGGCTTTCGCCTTGTCGCCTTCGCCCTTGTCGGCTTCGGTGTTTCCACCTTCGCCGCCTTTTGCCTTGCCGTCCTGTCCGCCTTCGCCAGCAGGTGCGCCACCCTGGTCGCCGCCGGTCAGCAGAGTCGACGTTGCCGCCGCCTGTGAACCGTCGCCGCCCGAGGCCGCGCCCGACTGCCCGTCCGCACCCGGCGCTACTGGTGTCGTCTGCGCGCCTTCGCCGTTCTGGTCAGCCATCGTTCGATTCCTCGTTCGTTGTTTCGTCCGCCACGGCGTCGCGCTTGGCTTCGTCCGCGGCTTCCTGTTGCGCCGTCAGATAGAGATCGTTTGCGTCCCGAGTGACCTCGGTCAGCAGCTTCAACCCGACGTTGCGCTCGCCCTCACGGAAAAACGTTTCGCTGTTCCCCGTAAAACTTGAGCGGAAGATACCAGTGATTCCCAGCATCCGCCAAATGAACCGCCGACCACGCGGGTCGGACATGATCCAGCGCAGGTCGGCCGTGTCGCGTTTCGCGCGGTCACGCTCACGCCTTGACGCATCGGCCACAGCCTTCGGATCGCGTGCGTTACGCTGCGCCACTGGCCGCCCCCGCTCCGCCGAGCACCGCATCCAGCGCCGAGCCGGTGCCGGTCTTCGTCTCGCTCATGGCCTTGGCTGCAGACGCTGCCTGCGCCATTGGCTGCGCCATCATCGCCACCTGCTGCGCCTGCTGCTGTTGCGCGCGTGCGCCGCGGGCCTCGGCCACCTTGTCGTCTGGCACGATGACGCGCGGAGACACACCCAGCGCCTGCCCATACTCGTCGATGGCCTGGTCCCAGTCGACCTTATCGACCGGCTGCTGCGTGATCTGCGCGACAGTGCCGGCAAACATCGCCAGCCTGTCGATCGCACCCAAGGCGACCATCTTCTGCGCCTGCGCGAGAATCGAGACATACTCGACTTTTAGATCGACGCCTTCCAGTTCACGCGGCGGCGGCGGGATCTGGCCACCGCGCAACATCGCAGCGAACGTGCGGTCGATCAGCGGGTCGAGCAGTTCGTCGTTCAGCCGCTCCAGCACCGGCCCGAGCATCAGCAGCTTTTCCTCGTGCCGCTCCTCGATCTCGCGCGCCGTGATCTGACGGCGGTCGGACATCGACAGCATCAAGAACAAGTCGGCGTAGAACGCGGAATTCACGCGCTCCTGAATTGCTCGCGTGTCCTCCAAAAGCATCGACGGTTCGAGGCGCACGTCGTAGATCGAGCGCAGGCGGGCCGATTCGCTGTTGATATCAACATAGGTCACGTCGCCGGGCAGCAACGACACACGCTGATTTTTCAGAGCCGACGGCCCGGTCAGCGGCGGGTCGATCATCTTGTCGATCGCGACAGCCTTGCGGCGCTGTTGGAACTGCAACGCCTTCGCGTCGCCGAGCGCGTCCATGCCGGGCGATGACCCGTACACGTCGCCGCCGATCAGCGTCCAGCGCGGCGCCAGGATCGGCGACTCGCGATACCCGCGCTCTGACAGCGGCGCCGCGTAGTCGTCGCACGCCTGCTCGAAATAGCACGACCGGATGGCCATGCCGGCGGCGTCCATTCGCCCGAGCACGCGCTCGTCGTTCGGCTCGACCACGTGCAGCACGTCGACCGTGGCCTCGTAGTTCCCGCGCCTGAACTGGTCGCGAGACTTCGGCGACACGTTGTCGATGCCGAATTCCTGCACCAGCTGGCGCACCGTGTAACGGCGCTGGCGGTACAGCGTGTCGACGTCGCCGCGCGCAGACTCGGCCAGCCAATACGAACCGATCGTCTGCGGGTAGTACCGCATGACGTCCTTGGGATCTTCGAGCGCGAGGATCGCGCCGGTGCCGAACGTTCCGAGCTCGCCGTAGATCGTCGGAAGCGCGTTATACAGGTTCGACTTGGCGAACACGTCGCGCATGCGCTGCGTGACCTGGTGCAGCCATTCCTTCACCGAACCGAACTCGGCCAGATCAGGATCCGGCGTGGTCAGCATGAACCAGGGACGCGCCGGCGACGTTAGCCCGGCCATCATGCCGGACTGCAGGATGCGCGCAGCAAAAATCGTGGTCCCGTCGACGATCTTCTGGTGTTTCTTCTGCCCGCGTTTCGCGTCCTCGCCAAGCTCCCAGCGCCCGCGACGCGGCATGAAGTATTCCGCCAGTTCGCGCCAGTGCGGCTCGAACTGCGTACGGTCGGTCTTCATCGCCGACCAGCGGCGCTCGGCGCGCTTGCGCTTCGGCTCGATGTCGATGGGCTGGTCAGCCATTGCGCCAGGTCCGGAGTGCCCGCAGGATCGCGACGTACAACGCGGATCGCTTCATGTCACTGCCCCAGCAGCGACTTCTGCTGCGTCGTCGGAGCGCCAATTCCGCCAGTCAGCAGCGTCGATTGACGGCCTTCGCGACCAGCGGCACGACGGCGCTCGCGGTCACGGCCACGCTGGACTTCCTCGTCGACAGTGACGGGCGTCACCGGCGGCGGCGGCGCAGGCATCGGGGCGGGTTTCGGGCGCGATCCACACATGCAGGCGTCTCCAGTCAGCGATGCGATTCTCGCGTCATTGTGCGCCCAGCGAGCCACCACTGTCAAAAAGAACCCGGCCAGGTTGACGATCAGGCCGGGTCTTTGAAGGTGCGCCCTGTAGCGCAGCACGGAGTGACGTGCGGAGTCGATGGTACTCCAGCGTGGCGGGCAGTCAAGCGAACGGGTCGTAATCCCGAACAGCGCGCGACGACTGCGCCTCGATCAGCCCGGCCAGCGGGCCGCGAGGCTTCGGTGCCACCGTGAACGCGAACGTCAGCATCAGCGCGTCCGCCAAGTCTGGCGAGTAGCCCATGCGCTCCTTGATGTCGTCCTTCGACTCCAGAGTCATCACGCCGCGCGCGTTGTCGTGGCTGTACGTCGGCGTGCATAGCTCGACCTTCAACTCGGCCATGTCCGGCAGCGTAGCGCCAGACTTCACCCACTCGGCCATGCGCCATGCCATTTCCGTGCGCTTGTTCGCGTAGCGCGCGTCGTCCGCACGGCCGCCGAACTGGACCTCGACCGGCGCGTATCCCAACTGACGCAGGCGGTCGATCACGCCGGCACCATAGCCGCCACTGCCGTCGACGAATACCGCGTCCGGATCGTGCGTCACGATCTCCTGCGCCACGCGCGCGGCGACCGCCATCGAGTCCGGCACCTTGAGCACGATCGGCGTGAACGAGGCCAGTCCGTGCCGGCGGAAGATCACGCTCCGGTCATCACCCTGGCGCGCAACGTCGACGCCAATGATCACGGGCGCAAACGAATACTGGTCCTCGCGCAGATGCCGGCCGCACGCCTCGTTGACCTCGTCCACCGACAGCAGCGCGTTCGACGCGCCTGCCGTGAAATCGCACAGGAACTCGCGACGGAACTCGGAGTCGGACATCGCCTCGCGCGCAAGCTCGATCTCGTCGGTCGACAGCGCGTCAGTGTCGTAGACCGTGTGCAGCGCCGCGTGCCACTCGGGATCCTTCAAGGCCTTGAAATACAGCTCCGAGAACAGGTTGATCCCCTTCGGCGTTCCGATGAAGTCGGCCCATCCAACACGGTCGAGCAGCGCCGGCAGGATGATCGACGTCCATACCTCGGGCTTCATGTCCGCGACTTCGTCCAGCACCACGCCGTCGAAGTACAGGCCGCGCAGGCTGTCGGGATTGTCCGCACCGTAGATCCGGATCCGCGCCTTGTTCGGCAGTTCGACCCACAGCTCGGACTCGTTGGTCGAGACGCCAGGAATCGGACTCGTGAACTTCTTCAGGTAGTCCCATGCGATCGCCTTGGCCTGCTTGAGCAGCGGCGCAACGTAGCCATACCGCGGGTCGGGCCGATCGCAGCGGAGCGCCGCGTCGATGATCCGCATCACGGCCTTGACGGTCTTGCCCGCGCGCCGGTGAACAACCTCGACGTTCCATCGCTTCCGTCGTTTAAGCGACTCGGACTGCCAGCGCCGAGGCCGGAACCCAAGGTCGATGACCGGCGCCGTCATTCGTCCGCCTCGGGCTCCGGTACCGCGGTGAGGATGGTGATGCCGATCGGCCCGCCTCCCTCTCCCGAATGTTCGTGCGCAACGCGCTGCGACCACTTCGCGACGTGGCCAAGGTACAGCGCCTGATGCTTGTACGATCCCGACTTGGCTTGTTCAAACAGCTTTCCGGTGATGGTCGCAACGCCGAGCGCGCGCCCGTCCTCCAGTTCGCGATTGCAGCGGAGCGCGAGCGTGTCCTTGTCGATGCCGATGATCGCCGATATCTCGCGCAAGCCAACGCCGCGCGCGGCCAGCGACTTGATCTGCTCGGACTGCTGCTGCGTCGGTGCCCACGGATCCGGGCCTGAGCGTTTCGCCGGAAGTCCTTCGACATCCGGCCGCTTTGCGTCGAATCGCGGCGCTCCTGGCTTTTTACCGGCCATCCTCGAACTCCACGCCGTCATCACGGACGGCCCGGCGACCAGTGTACTCCTGCCACCGGCGGACGATCACGTCGACGTACACCGGCTGCAGTTCCATCGTGTAGCAGGTGCGCCCGGTTCGCTCGGCCGCGATCAGCGTTGAACCACTGCCGCCGAACGGCTCGACGCACAGGCCGCCCTTCGGAAGGCTCGACTTCATCACGCGCTCCATCATCGCCACCGGCTTTGGCGTCGCGTGACCGTGGCGCTCGTCTCCAGTGACGCGCGAGAACACCCACACGTCGGACATGACGTCGTGCGCGTTGTCGAAATAGCTGCGCGCGCTTTGGATCTCGCTGGTAGGCCCGCCATTCACCCGGTCCCATTCACGTTTCAGTTCAGACCAGGGCCGCGCGAAATGCCCAGGATATGCCGCCGTCAGCGCCTGGTATCGCTTCTCAGGGATCAGGTTGAACTGCGACCGCGTGAACCAGTGACCGTACATGCCGACGCCGCACACGCGCTTCACGTCAGGGGCGGTGACGCCGGCCGCCTTCGCCTCGCCTTCCATGTAGGCGCGCAGCGGCTCCCACGATTCAAAGAAGTCGTCGGCGTTGATGTTGCCGCGAAACTGGTCGCCGATCTGGAAGAACAGGCAGTGCTCGGTGACGATCGGGTACTGCGTCAGCCCAGGCGAGGACATGCCGGCGATGTTCTTCTTGTCCCATACGATCTGGTTTCGCAGCTCCAGCCTCTCGCTGCTCCCGAGCCCGCCCTTGTACCAGAGCCGCCACAGGTCCTGCGCGTTGCCCCAAACGTAGGCGCTGGCGTTGCTCGCGAGGAACGTGCGGAACGTGGCCCACCATTCCATCTGGAACCTATCCAAGTCGTCCTCGTAGATATTGTCGTTGGCTACGCCCTCGGATTGCTTGCCCATGCCATATGGCGGGTCAGCGTGCAGCAGGTGCGCGATCGCGCCGCCCATCAGCTTGCCGACGTCATCGATGCTGGTGCTGTCCCCACACATCACGCGATGCGCGCCGAGGATCCAGACGTCGCCGATTTTCGACACCGGTTCGGCCGTCGCCTCGGGCACGTGATCAGGGTCGCCGCCGGTGCCGGCATCAGGCTCGGTCAGCAGGTCGTCGATCTCGGCCATGCTGAAACCGGTCAGCAGCATTTCGAAGCCGTCGTCCTTGAGCGCCTGCAGTTCTTCCGCCAGCGTCCCGGCATCCCATCCAGCATTCAGCGCCAGCTTGTTGTCCGCCAGCACCAGCGCCCGACGCTGCGCGTCCGTGAGCCCGGCGACGACGATGACCGGCACTTCGGCCAGGCCAAGCGACTGCGCCGCGGCCAGACGCCCGTGGCCGGCGATGACGCGGTTCTGGTCGTCCACCAGCAGTGGGTTGGTGAACCCGAACTCGCGCATCGAGGCCGCGATCTGCGCGACCTGCTCGGGCGAATGGGTGCGTGCGTTGCGCTCGTAGGGAACGAGAGCGCCGACGGGACGAGAGTCGTGGGAATGCAGTCGGATGGTCATAGTCACAGGATACTCGCGCCGATGCGATTACCGCAACACCCGGCGCGTGTAGCGACGTAGCGACCTGTTGCCACCGTAGCCGTGAGTCCTAAAAGTCCCTTCACGTGCGTACGCGTGCGCGCGCGTGTATGCGAGGACTGCTCTGGCTCTCTTATAATAATATTCTTTTATGGTAGCTACAGTAGCTACAGTAGCTACAGTATTGATATTAAAGGAATTCGCTGTTGCCACCGTAGCCACCTTTTACCTTGCTCCAGACCTTCACGACGCGGCCATTGCGGCGCGCGTTGCCAACCTTCGACCAGCCGAGCGCGCGGAGCACGGTCGCGACCCGCATCTGCGACGGACGGTCCCAGGACTCCGGTCGCATCTTGAGCGCCCCTTCGAGCACTTCCCCGACGGTCGCCTCCGACATCCCGACCAGGAAATCGGACACGACGCCCTCCCATTCGTCGACCGATCGGCGCGCGTCCTGCTCGCGCTTGGCGTCCTCGGCCGGCACGTTCCACCAGCTCGCGCCCTGCCGGTACAGCGTCACCGCCTCGGCGAACAGCGCGTCGCGCCAGCGGGCAAGCCACTCGAGATCGACGTCGGCGACCGTGACCGGCCAGAACCGCCGGGCGCCAGTCTCGTCTCGGTGCCAGTCGTCTCGGTTCGTCGTGCCGGCGAACACGCACATGCGCGGGTGATCCTCGACGCGCCGGCCATACGGCGGCCTGAACCGATCGGTCCGGCAGGTGATGACGCGTTTCACCGCGGTGACCTCGGCCCGGCTGAACGCGTCCATTTCGGCAATCTCGATCAGCCATTTCCCCTGCAGCGACTGGAAGAAGTCCTTGGACAGCAGCGACTCGCTGGCCTCGGCGAACCAGTGCTGGCCGACCAGCACCTGCAGCGCCGTCGACTTGCCGCGGCCCTGCTCGCCCTCGAACACCGGCATCGTGTCCAGCTTGCAGCCAGGACTGAGCACGCGCGCGACCATGCCGATCAGCCAGCACCGCCCCACGGCCTCGCTGTAGGCGTTCTGCTCGACGCCGAACCCGATCGGAAGCACATGGTGCAGACGGGCCGTGCCGTCCCACCGAAGCGCCTCCAGCCACTCCCGGCACTCGTTCCGCCGGTGCGCCATCGCGATCGCCGTGACCGCGTCCCGGGCCGTGCCAACCGCCATGCGGCCGATGCCCATAGTGCGCTGCATCCACAGCGCCAGGCGGACGTCGTCGCTGTCCGTCCACTCGCGCGCCTCGCGGCGCGTGTTCCACGTCGACAGGATCTGCCCGCGGAACTCGTCAAACCAGAACCTGCCGAGCATGTCCGGGTGCCGCTCGAGCAGCCGTGTCGCGTTGTCCAGGTTCGGCGTCGGGACGCCCTTGTCCGACAGCACCAGATCCAGCGTCGACCAGGTGACCAGCGAGTCGTACGCGCCCGACCGCTGCCGCGGCAGGTCGACGACCTCGGCCTCGGGAAGGTCGCCCGCCGCCGTCTGTTCAGGCGCGGCGGCGGGCGGCGCTACAGTTCCCGTCCCGGGAGACCCGGCGTCATTCTCGATCACCCCCTCGGGCTCCGGCTCAGGCCCGGCCGGCTCGGGTTCCGCATCAGCCGTTGCGCTTTCCGCATCGGCCGGCATACAATGGGGCTCGGTCGCCGCGTCTGACGACGTAGCCGGTGTTACCTCCCTGGGCTCCTGCTTCCCCCCCACGTCAGACGCGGCGGCTCCCTCGATCGGCGCCCACGCCCGCACCCTCGGCTTGCAGAAGGCCACCAGTTCGGCCGTCGTCATGCCCGCGGCCACGCCGTCGGCGATGTCCCATCCCTTGTCTTGCCCATCCGTGTCGATGATCCGCAGCGCCCCGCCATGCGGCGCCAGCGCGCGACCGATCTCGTCGCATGCCTGCAGTCCGGCGTCGTCGGCATCCGGCCACAGCGTCACGGAACGGCCGTGCAACGGCGTCCAGTCGGCGTGTTTCACGCCACGCATGCCACCCGGCCAGGTCACGGCCACGAACGCCGGCAGCGTGCGCGCGGCGACCGCGCGGCACTTCTCGCCCTCGACCACCAGCACCGGCGCGTCCGGGCGCTTCGCCAGGTCGTCGAGCCCGAGCAGCGGCCTCGGCGTCGGGAACGGCCGCATGCACCAGCGGTGCTCGCCCGTTTCGCGGTGCCGGCACCAAGTGATCGTCGGCGTCAGCTTGCCACCGTCCTCGAAGTCGCAACGGATGACCCAGCCAAGCAGCGCGCCGTCGGCGTCTCGGTAGGCCCAGGACGCGGACGGGCGCAGGGTCGACTCGCGCTCGCGCTTCGGGTTCCAGATCCGCCAGCGGTCGTCGCCGGTCGTGAACGGCGCCGCGGCAGACGCCGGCACCGGCAGGACCGGCAGCCAGTCCTCGGACGTGTCCGGCGGCAGCTGGCGCGGCGGAGGCCTCGAGGCCGGAAGCTCGCGAGCGCCGAGCCGGCGCGCGGCCTCGTTGAAGTCGACGTTCTCGATCTCGCGGATCCAGTCGATGACGTCGCCGTGCGCGCCGCACGCGAAGCACTGGAACCGCCACGCGCCGTCGCCGCGCGCCTGGTAGATCGTCAGCGACGGGTTGCGGTCGCCGTGGAACGGGCACAGGCACTTGAACTCGCGGCCGTCCCGTTTCAGTTCGACGTAGGCGCTGGCCACATCCGGCAGCGGGTTCGACGCGCGGATGTCGTCGATGTTGAGTCGTGTCACGAAGCCGTCCCAGGCGGCACGACGGCCGCAGCGTTGTCACCTTGATACCACGCCTCAAGCCGCTCGATCGCATCATCCGGCACGACGCGCGCGCCGCACCTGTAGGCCCCGACCGTCTGCGCAGATCGCCCGATGATCTCAGCGACCTCGGCGTTCGTCAGGTTGCGCGTGCGCTGGATGGCGTTGAGGCGCTGGAGATTGCGGGCGCTGTTCATCGCTCGCCCCTTGCGCGGATGGTTTCGGCAACCGAATACAGCACCGTCTCGGCTCGACCCCCGCAAAAACCGGGCGCAGCGTCAGCTACGATATTCGCGCACGCCTCCCGCTCGTCTGCGCGCTCGATTGCAGCGGCTTCCATGATGGCGTTGACCGCGCGCTGTAGCTCTCGCGTGCAATCTGCGCCCGCGAAGTGCTTCCGCGCAATCTGCTCTGCCTGCTCGCGTTTCATTCCGCACTCCTTTCCTTCCGCGCGAACCGCTCAAGCATCCGCGCCAGGGTCTTGCTGTCGTCGCAGTTGTTCAGGCAGAGCGTCGATGACGACGCTTCGATGCACAACGCAAACTGCCAGTTCTTTTCGAGCGCGCGGCGCAGCATGTTCATTGCGTCGCGGTTCTCGGGCAGCGTGTTTTCATACCATGCGGCGAAGTCGCTCATGACGCACTGTCCGTCTGTTGATGTCCGATAGCATTCAAGGTTGCAATTACTTCTTCCAGTAAATTTGCCGCCTCATGAAGCGCTTTGTGCCGTCCAAGCTTTTCCGCAGCCGCACAATGCGCTTTCAGTTCAGCTTCGCCAAACTTCCCGCGCTCAACCTTTATTTCCCAACCAAGGCATTCGTCACGCCGAAGATGGGCGATGTAATCGCAATATGCATTATCTGCTCTTGCCCTAAGACGCTCTAACAAATTGTTCATCACGCACCGTCCTTCGCCATGGCGGCGTCGATTGCGGCGCATGACCGCTTGTATTCATCCAGAAGAGCGCACGCTTCGTCCCATGCCCCTTTCTGAGAATCGAGCGGGCTGCAGACGGCGCATTCGAGCAGCACGGCGAACCGGTGCGCGAACTCCGCATCCTTCAGCGCCTCCCTCACAACCCGCGCAGCCCACGGCCTCAGCCCGTAGGTGTGGCCGTCGATTTCGACAAGCATGGCGGTAAAGACTTCGCTGGCTGAGGCTTCGAGTTCGGTCACGCGAGCGCGCAACGCCTCCAGTTCGTCAGCATCCGCCTCCGCCTGCTTAAACGCCTCGCGGAACTCCGCCTCGTGCGTCCTGGAGATCTCGCGCCGCTCGTAGTTGTGATCGTTGTGCGCCGAGTCCTGCATGATGAAGGCCCAACTCGACAGGAACGCGACCAAGTCAACCGATACCCGCGGACGATTTTTCGGAATGTCGTTCATGGCTGTTCCTCTGTGTTTTCGATCCACGCCAGCGCGATGAAAAACGCGACGACGATCAGAATCAGGTGGCCGGCTTCGGTTTCGGCGAGGAAGGTCACGACTGCACCTCGCGGGCGCGGAGCATTGCGTCGGCTTGTTGGAACCGGACCTTTGCCGACAGCGCAAACCGATCTTCGTTCGTCAGGCCACCCCACCACTGGGTAAAGGTTCCGATTCTGGTGTTGCTATCTGCCCACACGGAGATTCCGTCAGGGCAGGTCAATCCGGCCGCCGTGACCACTTCCGCAACACCCGGTTGATCCGCCTTCGCCGCGAAGTAGTCGCGCAGGGACATGCCGTCACGCAGATACCTGCCGGGTTGTGTGTTTGGCGCTGACGGAAACGCCGGCCCGCCATCCTTGACCGCGCTCATTTCGCACCGCCGATGCGAGCGATGGCGGCGCGAAGGCGGATGAAATCAGGGTCCGCGTCCATAAGGTGATAGATGCGCTGCAGCTTGTCTGCCGCCTCGATCAGCTCGGCCACGGCGGCGCGGGCTGCCTCCATATCCTCTGCATCAGCGTTTTCCTCATGGTCCCAATGCAGGCCTGCGGCACGGTCCATCACCGCCAGCACATCCACCTTCGTCTCGTTCTGCATGTCGTTCTCCCTGTGAACACTTCGAGTGAAAAAAACGCCCTGGCGCAACCAAGGCGTGCAGACCTTAGCAGGGTGATGCGCTCAGCGCAACACCCCGGCCAGCAATTCAGCCGCGTCCTCGGACGAGCGCGCAACCCCAGCGATGCCACCAGCCTCGCGCACCGCCGCGATGAACCGCGCCTGCTCCGGTGACTGGCGCCCGCGCTCGTCCTTGACCTCGATCCCGGCGAACACCGCGACGCGCTGGCCGACCATTTCCGGCGTGATCTCGACCGACGTCCAGCCGACCAGGTCCGACGACCCGGTGCACAGCCCGGCGCGCAGCGGGCGCGCGTTGCGGATCACGACATCGCCGGGCATTACGACGACCGTCTCGGAGCGCGTGAACTGGCGCGCCTTGCCTTGCCAGCCGAGGCCGACGTGATTGCGGAACAACCGCGTCGGGCCGCGACTGCAGGCCAGCCAGATCCGGTTCTGTACGTCACGCTCAGCCATAGCTTTCCGCCTCCAGTTTCAGCTTGTTGACGGCCGCAATGCGCGCGGCCTTGTCCTCGGGGTCGACATCCGTGATCGTTTGCAGCAGCGTCGGCATTTCAAATCGGTTTGGCGCGTCTCGCCAGAGCTGGTAGGCCACGCGATCGCCGACGCGCGACAGAGAGATCGCGTAGCCATCGCCTTGCAGCGTGTAATCGCAGACGCGGCGCCAGTTCATGATGGCCGCTCCGGCCAGCCAGCTGCGCGCATAGCGGATCGCCAGCGGTAGGCGGTGGCCTCTGACATGCCGAAGTCATCGCGAAGCTGCCGAAGTGTCGGAACGCTTCCGTACCTGCGCGCTATCTTGCACGCCGTGAAAATCGTCGTCGACGCAGTGCTCGGGCATGGCGCATGCTGTTCGTGCATGTAGGATTCAGCGCGCATCATCCCGCCCTCCGCTGCCGTGCGTTCCACACGTGCCGCGCCCAGGCGTCCGGGTTCTTGTAGCCGCGCATCCGACCAAGCTCGATCAGCGCGTCTACCGACTCCGCCTGCGCCTGCGCCCTCGCCGCCTCGCGCTTCATCCGCGCGACCTCGACCTCGGACAGTTCGCCCTCGACGACCTCGACCTCGCGCGCCTTGACCGGGAACAGTTCGCCGCAGTCGCGACACTTCGCAGCGGCCGCCGGCGACACGGCGTAGCACTTCTCGCACTGCCTGCAGGCCGCCTCGCTGGCCTTCGACTTCCGCGTGCCCTCGCGCCCCGTCAGCGACCACTCGCGCTCGTCGTCCGGCATGCCGTGCCGCGTGCTGTTGCCGACGTGATCGAGGATCACCGCCGATCCGCCGCCCGGTTTCGGTCGCAGCGCCCGCCCGACTTGCTGCAGGTACAGCGATAGCGACCAAGTCGGACGCAGCAGGATGCCGGCCACAATGCCGGGCACGTCGAACCCCTCGCTGATCAGGTCGCACGACGTCAGGACGTTGATCGCGCCGCGGCCGAAGTCCGCGATGATGTTCCGGCGCAGCGTTTTGTCCATCGCGCCGTCGATCGAAACGGCCCGGTAGCCGAGCGCGCGGAACTGCTCGGCCGTGTGCTCGGCGTGCTCGACCGAGACGCAGAACGCCACCGCCGGCGCGCCGTCGCACAGCTTGCGATAGTGCCCGGCCGCGTCGCCGATGATCACCGGCTTGTCCATCGCGGCCGCGGCCTCGCTGCGCACGAAGTCGCCGCCGCGCTTGCCGATGCTGGACAGGTCGACAGCCTGACGCGGCGCAAACAGGCGGTACGGCGCCAGCGCGCCCAGCTCGATCAGTTCGCGCGTCGTCGGGCCCAGGATCATCGTGTCGAACGTCTCGCCCAGGCCCTCGCCCGATAGGCGCTCCGGCGTGGCCGTGACGCCGATCACGCGCAGCCTCGGGTTCTTCTCGCGCCAGTACGCCAGCACCTTGCCCCACGTCGAGCCGGCGACGCCGTGGTGCGCCTCGTCGACGATGACGTAGTCGGGAACCTCGACGCGATCGAGCCGGCGCGCGAGCGTGAACACGGACGCAACATGCGCCAGGTGCCGCCGGTCGTAGGTCGAGCCGGCGCTGATGACCCCGTGCGCCACGTCGAAGGCGGACAGCGTGCGCGAGATCTGGTCGAGCAGCTCCTCGCGGTGGCAGAGCAGGACGACGCGCTGCGCCGCGAGTATCAGGCGGCCGGTCAGGTAGGAGAACATGACGGTCTTGCCGGAGCCGGTCGGGCTCACCAGCAGCGGCGAGTGAAACCCGGCGCGGAAGGCGCCGCGAAGGCCAGCGATGCACTGGTCCTGGTAGGGGCGGAGTGAGATCACGGCTCGCCCTCCGGCTGCTTCGCCCGGATCGCCTCCAGCTTCTTCCAGCCAAGGCGGCCCCACGCGCGCAACGCCTCCAGGTACTCGGCAGCGGCCTCGTTGCTGATCGTCGGCCTGCCGGTTTCCGGGTCGATCTTGTCACGCGGCGGCGCGGCAGGCTCCGCAACTGGCGCGGTCAGCGCGTCGGGCAGCGGAACGAAAACAGGAACCTCGACCTTGACGGTCTCAGTCCTAACGATCGGTTCCCGAGTCGCGGAACACCCGATCAGCAACACCGCTAGGCCAGACAGCATCAGCCCATTGATTCGCATACTTGCTCTCCCTGTAGATATCAGCGCGCCGCACACGCTCCGCCTGCAGTTCCCCACGCAAGCGGTCGCGTTCACGTTCCACCGCGGCGGCGGCGCGTTCCGCCTCGGCGATGTCTGCGCGGGCAGCGTCGGCCAGTTCGGCGTTCGCGTCCCGCAGGTTTCGGATGGTGATGGCAGCGGATGCCGCGGCGCCGCGCAGGGCGGCGTTCTCGGCGCGAACGACTGCCGTGGCGGCCTCGGCCTCGGCCACGTCAGCGCGCGCGTTCTGCAGGCGCCAGGACTGCACACCTGCTACGGACAGCGCGACCGCAGCGACGGCAGCGAAGACCGTCGCGCGGATGCCGCCGATGGCCGCCACGAGCCACACGTCAGCGTGCCACCAGCGCGATCACGACCAGCGCCGCCACGACCAACACGACGCGAATCACGCGGCGCTGCTTCTCGCTGCGGGCTGCCCACCAGCCGCGGATCTCGCGGTTTGCCTTCGCCGCGCGTTCCTTGGCCTCGCGCGCTTCACGTTCGATTTTGTCCCAGTCAGTCATTGCTCTGCCCTCTTCGGTTCATGGATACGATTTCGGCGGTTTTGTCTGCCGAGCCTTGCGACGACGCGAACCAGTAGTTGACCACTGTCACGACGCTGGTCGTCAGCGCGCCGAACAGGAAAACGAGAATGCGCTCCTGCGCCTCGGACACTTCGCGATCAGCACCGAGGAACGATGCGACGGCGAACCCGTATCCGACGATGAAGGCGAGCGAGAGGATCGCGCGGACGATCAGGGTTGCGTGCGTGCGGGTCATGTGTTCACCTTCTGCGCGTGGTCGTAGACATCGAACAGGCGACGCGCCCAGCCGAGGCCGAACGTATCGTCGAGCAAGTCGAGTTTCATGTAGGCCCAGGCCCGACGCGCGGCGATCTCGCGGATCAGGTCGGCCGGATTCTTGGCAGTGGCAGCCGCCAGCGTCGCCGATCCGATGATGCCGTCGGGCTCGACGCCAAGCGATTCCTGCAGGATCTTGACCGCGCGCGTGACGCCTTGATTCACGGCGCAGTCGAACAGGATCAGTGCGACGCCCTCGGGCAACACGTTGCCGTTGATGGCAGCCCAATATTTCGCACGGTACAGATCAGCGACTTGTTCTCGCGTGAGATCGCGCACGTCTTTCGGAAGCCCGAGGATTCCGATCGCGTTCGCGTGGTCCAGCGTCTTCTGCGTGATCCCCATGTTCGTCCGGCCGCCCGGGTCTTTCGGATGGTCGACGTAGCCGCCCTCGTGGTGCAGGACGACCTTCAACGCTGCATCGAACGCGCGACTCATGACGGGTCACCACTGGTGGCATGCGACTGAAAATGCACACGTTGCACGCCCATGAAATCTAGGCGCCGGTGCACCGCTGTGACCATCTGCTCGATCTTGTCGAACCTGCGCGCGGTATCGGTCTCGGCCTTGTCGAACCGTTCCGAAATCTCGACCTTCGTCAGGTGGTCGCGGGCAATTTCCTCTCGGAACGCGGAATGCAATCTGCCGTGCTCCATCACGCCGCGCTCGGCCTCCTCGACGCGCCGCTCGATCGACCGCGCGTAGACCCCGAGCATCAGCGACAGCAGGCCGATCGCCGCCGTCGCCAGAGTCTTCCAATCGACGCCGACATGATAGGCGCCGCCTTCTGCGTAGGCCGCCGTGCCGATCAGGTAGAAACCCCACGTCACCGCCGCACACGACCAGCACCACTTACGCAGCCATCGAGCCATCACGCCTCCCGTGTATCAGGTCATCCGAACCAAGGCGGGCACCCAGCTCTGCGGCGATCGCCAACAGGTCGCGATGATAGCGCGCAGGAATGGTCCCGCCACAACCGGCGGGAACGGGCGCGCGCCAACGGGAGACGGTCGACGAATTGACGCCGAGCCGCTTCGCCAGGCCGCGAATCGACAGGCCGGACTCGGCGAGTTCGTCGATGACAACATCAGCAGGGGAACGATTCATGCGCACCAGTGTTGCAGAAAGCGCATCACCCCGCAACTGCGCCGCGCCGCGATCGATGGCGGCGTGCCTCGCTACCGGCGTCCGTCTCGCTCGGGCGAGCCCGGTGTTGTATATCCGCACATAGCCGCAACAGATACGTGCGATTACCTGTTGACACGGCGAATCTCCGCGGCTAGTGTTGCGCCTACCGCATCACTCGATGCGGCAACTGACCAGGGAGAACACCATGTCTGCGCGCATCAGCGGCAACCGCACAATTACCGTCCATCCGACCACCAGCCTTTTCCCGGTGCCAAGCATCGACAATGGCGCCGCTTGGGGAACGATCACCGTCGATTCGTCATGGCCCGGCGTCAATGTCACCATCAGCAAGGTTACGCCGGAAGACCTCCGCGCCATCGCCGCCGAGTGCACGCGCGTTGCCGATTTGCTCGATCCCGACGTGATCACCTCAACGAAGGCAGCCTAACCATGACCACCGTCACCATCACCCCGCGCGACCACGACCACTGGCTCGCCCTGCGCGCGCAGGATCTGACGTCGACCGACATCGCCGCGCTGTTCGGCATGTCGCCGTACAAGACACGCTTTGAGCTGTGGCACGAGAAACGCAGCGGCGAGATCGTGCGCATCGCCGAGAACGACCGCATGCGCTGGGGCTCGCGGCTCGAATCGTCGATTGCCGAAGGCATCGCCGAGGATCGCGGATGGTGCGTGCGGCCGTTCAAGGAATACCTGCGCGACGACGAACTGCGGATCGGGTCGAGTTTTGACTACCGGGTCTGCGGCGGTGGGTTTGACCTGTCTGGCGGGCGCATCGGCGGCGCCATCGACTCGCCCAACGACGCCATCCTCGAAATCAAAACCGTCGACGCGCTCGCCTTCCGTAACGGCTGGAAGATCGAGGACGACATGCTCGTCGCGCCCGACCACATCGAACTGCAGGTGCAGCACCAGATGCTCGTCTCCGGCCTGCGCCGCGCGTACATCGGCGTCCTGGTCGGCGGCAACGATGTCCGCATCCTCGAACGCGAAGCCGACGACGGCGTCCACCGCGCGATCCGCTCCGAGGCCGCGGCCTTTTGGGACAGCATCGCCGCCGGCACGCCGCCAGATCCGGTGATGCCAGACGACGCGCGCGCCGTCATCCGTCTGAACAGCTACGCGGAACCTGGCCGCCTTCGCGATGCCCGTGGTGACGCGGTGCTCGCATCGGCCATTGCGGATTACGCGCGGCTCGGTCGCGAGATCGACGACCTGCAGGCGATCCGCGACGCGCGCAAGGCCGAGATCCTGCAGGCCATCGGCGACGCCGAGAAGGTGCTCGCCGACGGATTCACGATCAGCACCGGCATGGTCGCCGACTCGCCCGGTACGCTGGTGACGGCCGAAATGGTCGGAACCTACATCGGCGGCCGGCGCGGGTTCCGGAACTTCCGCGTCACGTCGAAGAAGTAACCCGCCGCCGCGTCGGACACGCGGCAACCCAACGGAGCACTACGCAATGAAGATCTACCAAGTCGACGGCATCCACGGCAGCACGCTGGTCCGCGCGCGTTCCAAGCCGGCAGCGATCAAGGCCGTCCTGCAGAACGTCCGCGCCAACGCGGTCGCCAGTCTCGCCACCGCCAGCGCGATCTACGACGCCGGAGCGCGCGGCGTTGCGATCATCGACGCGGCGTCGAACACCGAAGCCAGCAGTGAGGAAACCCAACCGTGAGCAACGAAATCGCCACCACCAACCCCAACCCGTTCCAGCGCCAGGCGCTCGCCGGGCACGTCAGCGCCGGCGCCGTCGCGATCGAGCAGGAGCGCGCCATCGCCGAGGCGCAGGGAAAGCTCGTCATCGCCAAGCGTTTCCCGCGCAACCAGGCCGATGCGTATCAGCGCGTCATGGAAGCCTGCAGCCGCCCCGGATTGGCCGAGGAAGCCATGTATTCGTTCAGCCGCAGCGGTAGTTCCGTCACGGGTCCGTCGATCCGTCTGGCCGAGGAACTGGCGCGCTGCTGGGGCAATCTCGACTACGGCCTGCGCGAACTGTCGCGCCGGCTCGGCGAGTCGGAAATGGAAGCCTACGCGTGGGATCTCGAAACCAACACGATGACCTCGCAGAAGTTCACCGTGAAGCACGTCCGCGACACCAACGCGCGCGGCAAGGTTGACCTGACCGACGAGCGCGATATCTACGAGATCGGCGCGAACATGGGCGCCCGCCGCCTGCGCGCGCGCATCCTCGCGATCCTGCCGCCGGACCTGGTCGATGCCGCAGTCGCGAAGTGTCGCGCCACCCTCGAAGGCAAGTCGGACGTGCCGATGGCTGACCGCATCCGCGCGCTGGTCGACGCCTTCTCCGGGCTCGGCGTCCGCGCCGAGCTTATCGAGCGCCGCCTCGGCAAGAAGCTCGACGAAATGCTGCCCGAGGAACTGGCCGACCTGCGAGTGATCTACAAGTCGATCAAGGACGGCATCGCCACGGCTGGAGAGCACTTCAACCAGCCGGAGCCGTCGGCGCAGGCCGAGGCCGCCGAGGCCGGTCCGAAACGCCCGTCGGCACTGGCGAAGGTCGAGGCCGCTGGCAAGGCACGCGAGGCTGCGAAGGCCAAGCCGGCAGCGGAACCGGAGCCCGCCCCGGAACCGGAGCCGGCGCTGCACCCGGACGGCCACCCAGCCGCTGACCCGACCGCCCCCGCCGAGTCCCACTTCTGACGGTGCCCCATGACCCCGCCCGAGTTTCTGACGACCGAACAGCTCGCCGAACGCTGGGGCATCAGCCCGCGCACGCTCGAAGCCCGACGTGCGCGCGGCGACGGCCCGCAGTTCGTCCGCATCGGCCGCGGTCGCAAGGCGCTAGTCCGCTATCGCCTGTCGGCCATCCTCGAATACGAACTCACCAATACCACCGGAGAAACCACCGATGCCCGCAGTCATCCGTGAGGACCAGATCGGCGAGACGATCGCCGTCCTCGACCAGTACCGCCAGGCCATCGCGCCCCTGAATATCTCGCACCCGGACCTCGCCGACGAGGAATTGATCCTGATCCGTCAGCACCGGATCGCCCGCGCGAAACTGGCGCTGGAGAACATCGGCATCCAGATCTCGCAGCCGCTGGCGTCGTTGCAGGCGTTGTCCAGTCCCGAGCGCGCCGAACCGTGGAACCCGACCGAGTCATCCGCCTATTAACCCAATGCCTCCCGAGCCCGCTGCCGGTGCCGCGAACTGCGGAGACCCCACGGCAGCGGCGGGAGGCGCCACTACTAGGAGTAAAAAAATGGACAACACACCAGGTCTTGCCGACGCAATGGCGCGTTCAAGTGCCCGCGACTCTGTTGAAGAGTTACGGAATCAGGTTCAACTTTTAAGGCAAGAGGTAAAACGCCTTAGCGAACAACTTCACTACCTGACAGCTCGCGTCAACGGCGGTGCGCCGTGACTACCTCTGCAGAGTATGAACGCATCGCACAAGAACGCGCCGAACGCGCCGCCATCCGCGAACACAACTGGCAACAGCGCCTAACCGTCGCCCGACGCGCCTACGCAACGCACGGGACCATCGTCGCGGTATCGCGCGCCTGCAAGTGCGACGCCAAGACATCCAAGAAACTGATCGCCGAGATTGAGGCCAGCCCATGATCCTGATCCTATCCAAGACCTACCGCGAATCCGTCACCGTCGCCGGCGACCTCGCGCTGACGCCGACCGAATGGCGCCACATCACCGACCTGCAGAGCGTGCAGGGCTTGCCCAGCGGGACCATCGTGTACCGGCATGCCGGCGCCTTCGAGCGGCGCGATGCGGCGCGGATCGAGCTGGAGTGTGACATCCGCGGGTTCGACGTGAGGGACGTGTGATGGGACGCCGCGTGCCTGTCGCAGAGGCTATAACGTTCGAACAGCTGGTAGAATACGGGATTGCCAGCGGCGCCCCGCTGGTCAACGGAATGCCGTGGTCGTTCACCTACAAGGGCAAAGCCATCACGCACGAGGATGACGACTGCTACCTCGTTGATTCGTGGAAAGGCTTTTGCAGATTTGAGCGCGGCGACTGGCTCATCACAGGGAAAGACGGGAAACTCTACCCCGCGAAACCCCGGTGACCGCCGACGTCACCTACCGCGGCCCCAAGGTGCCCGGCCTGCACGTCACGCAGACGAAGGATCTGGCGGGTTTCGTTTTCCAACCGCCGGAGTATCATCGACATCGCAAAGCTGGATGCGCGGCCCTCGGGCGACCGATATCCGCGACGAGGCCAAGCCGGTTACTGCCTCGCACGAAAAAAGGCCGGCAGCGTCAGGGTTGGACCAGCCGCGTCGCGGCCAGGTTGTTGCATGGGGCCTGTCCTTCCCGGCCTGATGGCGCCGTAACGGCCGCGCGGTCACACGCTGCGGCCGTTTCGTTTTACACCTTGATCTCGGTGATCGTGATCGACGAGGCCATGACGCCGCCGAACAACCGAGATCCGGCCGAACCGTTGAACGTCAGCGTTCCCGATGTCGGGCCGGCACGCACCTTGAACGTCGTCGCCGACGTGGTCCCGGCGGTCATGTAGTGCGAGAACGTGCACGATGTTTGCACGCCAGCAGCCTCGATGCGGGATGGCGTCATCGCCGCAACCGCATTAGCTGTCGAGTCTTGGAACAGGGCAACGCAGACCTGAGCGAGCGCGGACACGGCGCAATTAAAAGTCACATCGATCTTGAGCTTGTTCGTTGCGCTGGTCGGCGTGATCGCCAACGTCATGTATTCGTCGCCCTCGGTGTTCTGCGGAATCGTGTCGTCGAACGGAATCGTCGTCGACCCGGTTGCGACCGCACCGGTCTGCGTGTTGACGACCTGAATGATCCGCGACGCCAGCGCGACGCCGTTCACCTGAACCTCGGTCGCGTTGATCTTGCCGGCGCCAGGATCTCCGCCGGTCGCTCCAGCCATCCACATCCCGCCGCCGACGGCCACGCGCTCGGCCAGCGTTCCGGCGACGACCGTGTGCACCGTGAGCTTGCCGTCCTCGCTGGCGGCCGTCGGGTCGACGACAACCCCGCGGATTCGTGCGTAGTTCTCCAGCCCACCGCCGGAGTCCTCGCCCTGAAACAGGATCGCGCCGATGTCATCGGCCGCGGCCGGGCTCGCGCTGTTGCGATACAGCTCCAGCACCGGCCCCTGCGCCGCGCCGGCGTCCGTGCTAGTGATCGTCTGCGTGCCGGTGAAGGTATTGGCCTCCAGCCCAGCAGCGGCGCCGGTGGCGAGCTTGTCGGCTGTTACGGCGCCGTCGGCAATCTGCGCCGTGTCCACCGTTTCCGTCACCATCATCCGTCCGGGTAGTTTCGTCGTCATACAAGATCAGCCTCCATCGGCGCGGGGGGGTCGGTTATGGTCAGACGACAGTGACGGTGCTGCCACCGTTCGTCGCTTTGATGTTCGTTCCGTCAAACCAGATATAGGCGTTACCGCCCAGGTGAATCCGCTGCCCGGTCGCAAGCGAGATCGCCGGCTGGTTGGAACCGTTGAGCGTCGCCGCCGAGAAGTCGATGCCCTTCTCGAAGTGCCCCTGCACCTTCATCAGCTTGGACGGCTGGTTCGCAATCGACGATCCGCCCCACGCCTTGATCATGTAGCCGTTCGGAGCGATCGAGTTTTCTTCGAAATACATGCCGATATGGTGCTTGGCTTGACGCCCGAAGTCGTCGACAGCAGTCGCAGCGAACCCGATGCCGAACGACGCATGGAACTTGTCGATGGCGCCGCCATACGGAGCGCCGACAGCGTCAGCAACCATCAGCAACCCGCCGACATAGGTCGACGTGCGGCGATCTTCGACGAGGCCAATGTCGGCCCAGCTGTTGCCGTAGTTGATCTCGGCACCGAGCACAGCGCCACCGGTCCACGTATGCGTGATGCCGTCCGGATCAGGCGTCGCGCTGAACTGAATCGACGGAGAGCGCGCATGCAGCCATTGCGCGTTCACAGAGCCGCCCGATCCGGTCATGCGGCGCGCGTAGGTCAGCGACGTCATGCCCAGGTCGAAGAACCCGGCCGCACTGCACTCGGCCTGAATGTCGTAGACGTGCAGCCAGGCGTTTTGCGACTGCCCGCCCGTGCGGATGCACCCGATGTGCATCGACCCGCTGCGATCGTTCGCCGGCTGGCAGACGCGCTCCATGCGGAACCCAGCGGACGACGTCGACGAGAACGGGAACCATGCCTCGTTCGAGTGCCCCGATCCATTCGTGAGCCATCGGTTTTCACCGCCCCACGTGAACGTGCCGACCGGCGAACTGGTCCATTCCGCGGCAGCATTCGAGCCGTCCGTGACCAGCATCTTGCGGGCGCCGGTGAATGCAGGCAGCACGGACGACCCAGGGGCAGCCCATGCCCCATCGCCGCGCAGGAACGTCGCCGCCGACGGCGTGCCCGTGGCCGAAATCTTCGGGATCGTTACCGAGCCCGTTGCCAGCTTCGTCGATGTCACGTTCGCATCGATAAGCTGCGCGGTGCCTACCGATGCATTCGCGAGCTTGGCCTGCGTGACGCTTGTGTCCCCGATCTTCGTCGTGGTCACGTTGCCGTCGAGGATCTTGCTCTGCGTAACCGCATTGGCGGCGAGCTTGGTCGCAGTGACTGCGGAATTCGCGAGATAGGTGTCAGAGATCGAGCCGGCCACGATGTCGGCCGACACCTGCGAACCCGTCAGCGTCAAGTCGATGCGCGCCGTGTCTGCGACCGTGATCGATCCAGCCGAGGACGGAACGGCCCAGGCGCCATCACCGCGCAGGAACTTCGTGTTGTCCGCGGTGCCGGTGCCGAGTCGCGCCGTCCCGATCACGCCGCTGTTGATGTTCGACGCAGCAATCGAACCAGTGAAGGATGCCGCCGTGACAGCGCCGGTCACCGACAGCGTCTGGCTCATGGATACCGGCAGCCAGAACGATGCGTTCGTGATGATCGTCAGATTGCCGTAGCCGTTCGGGTTCGCCCCCGGTACGTGCTGGAACGAGAACAGGTCGGCATTCTCGCCGGGCGCCGTCGGCGTGCAGGCGACACCAAACGACAGCGGGTTGCCGGACGCGCCTGCAGAAATATCGAACGTCGTCGTGCCGGCGCCACCGCGCGTGGTGACGTTCCAGCTGGACGACGTCGCGACGTTGCCGATGTTGAGAGACAGGCCGCCAGCCGTGAGCGCGTTCGCCGTGCTGCCGAGATACACCGTTCCGGGCAGCACGTTTGTCCACAGCCCGGTTCCGCCATCGCCTCGCAGCAGCTTGTTTGCATCACCGCCGGATGGCAGCGCGCTCGCCGTTCCGACCAGCGCATAGCGCGTGTCCAGAGACGCGGTGTTGATCTGCGTCAGCCCGATCGATCCCGCAACCACTGCGGCAGTGATCGACGGGATCGCGTCGTCGTAGGTCAGCGTTACGGTCGACGACGGCACCAGGATCGCGCCGACGGCGTCCTGCGATGCCTCGTTCGACCAGCCGGAACCTCCGCCGCCACCGCCCGCAGGTATCGACCACGAACCGTCGGCCGACAGGTAATACAGCCCCTCGTCGCCGGGCGGGATCGCGCCGTAACCGGAGCCGAGACGCTCTGGAGCCATCAGGCCGGACGTGATGTCGGTCGTTGCGTGGGTATGCGAAGCGACCGGAATCGAACTGATAGGCTGATAGGTGAAGTCGCCGCGCAGGAACGTCGTGCTGTCCTGCGTCCCGGTCGCAGATAGCTTGGCCTGCGTGATGTCGCCGTCTACAACCTTCGCGGTCGTTACTGCGCCGTCGGCGATCTTAACCGTGTCGACGGCGCCGTCAACGATTTTCGCATTGGTAACAGCGCCGGAAGCAAGATGCGTGCTGTCGATCGAGCCGATAACGACCTCGGCATCAATTCCTCCGCCCATGTAGTCGAACGACCACGTGATCGTTGTTGTCTCGTTGAACGACGTTGCAGCAGAGTCAACAAACATTGCGCCGCTGATAGGAGCGAGCCCCCACTCGACGCCCGCCGGAGATCCGGAATTCAGAGTAAGGACCAACCCATCGCCAGCAGACACCGGCGGAATCCTGACTGCGCTCGTGCCATCAAACCCGAGCAGGTCGCCCTTCGCCACGAACGGCAGCGCCAGCGACGCGTCGATGTCCGTCCAGTAGCCGTCGTCGCGGAGAAACTTCGTTCCCGTGCGCGTGCCGGTGCCGAGCCTGTCCGGGCCGATGACGCCGGACACGATATCCGAGCCAGCGTGCGTGTGCACCGCCTGAGCCAGTCCGGTCGTGGCCGCGTCGACGTAGTCCTTCGTGGCTGCGTCCGTGGCAGCCACAGGCGCTCCGACGTTAATGATCCGATTGCCGTCCGCGTCCCAATCCTGCGCCGTCACGGCCGCGGCGTAACCGACGCAGCGAATCAGGATCGCAGCCTGATCAGGCGGCGCCGACGTGAACGTCAGAGCCTCGGTCGCCAGCGCGATCGTGTAGTCCGTGGTCGGCACCTGCACCAATCCGTCGATGGTGACGTGGTACGCCTTCGGGTCGGCGATCTGTGCGCCGTCGATGTTGACACCCGTCGTCGAGCCGTCGCCGGTGAAGTTCCAAGTCAGCGGGACGACGTAGCCGCCGACGCCGCCGAGCGCATCGCCGATGGCCTCGTTCATCGTCTGGACGTTGACCGCGTCGGTCAGCTCGATCGCGTCGCCCAGGTTGATGATCCGGCGGCTCTGCGCGTCGAACCAGTCGCTGCCGTTCTCCGGCTGCACGATGGCGCGGTCGACGCCGTCCTGCACCTGCTGCACCAGCATCGTCAGCCTGTCGAAGCTCGTCTCGTGCGTCTCCGGGTAGAACCGCCCCTGATTCGAGTAGTCGGTCGGCTGCACGACATCCAGTTCGCGCCGCAGGACGACGGTCGTTCCCGTCGCCGGCGCGCCGCTGATGATCGTGATGCTGCCGCCGACGGCCGCGCCGACTCCGGTAATCGTGTAGTCGGTCGCGTAGGTCAGCCCCGTCTCGACGCCGGTTTCGTCGTCGACCAGGGACACGATCAGGTGCTCGCGGTCGAGGATCTTGAACGTGAACGGAAACGTGATCGTGACGCCGTTGGCAGGGTACTCGTTGCGAACGGTCGTGGTCGTGACGGTCATCGGATGGCCTCCATTGGTGGCGTGATTCTATCCGGTCAGCGCGGCTCGCGCCGCCCGGTGATGTACTCGATCGGCGCCACGTCCTCGTTCTCGACGTTCTCGCGCCAGTAGGCGTCGATCGCCCGGTTCATCTGCGCCGACGGGTAGTGGAACAGGGTGCCGCCGACGTTGTTCGCCGCCTTGATCAGCGACGCGTCGACCTCGCCCTGCTGCAGCTGCGTCCAGGTTTTGCCGATGTCGTTCAGCAGCGTGCCCACCGGGCCGCCGCCGACCGCGAATCCCTTGACCGCCGACGGCACCTCGCGGATGAACGGAACGGTCGCGGCCACGGACTCGGCCGACGAGCCGGCCAGCCACCACCACCAGTCGTCGTCATCCTCGGGCAGCGTGCCGCGGATCACGCCGGCGAGTACCGCCTCGACCGTGAACAGCAGCATCAGATCGCCGATCAGGTTCGCGACCTGCACCGGCGAGCGGTAGTCGGTGCCGCGCACACGCTCGAACGCGATGTTCCCCTTCGCGATCATGTAGGACGCGAGCGCCGTCCAGGCGCGCACGAACTCGGACTGGCGCGTCGTGTCCGACAGGGTGCCGCGCTCGATCGCCGAGCGATCGGAGAAAAACCCGCTCGTCTGCGCGTTCTCGACCACGCCGTCGGCGTAGCTCACTGCATCGCCGTGCGCTTCGCCGGCCTCGGTCGCCTTGTTGTAGGCCGCGAGCCACGTCACCGTGTCGACGACCTGCTGGGTCTTCGCGATCGGCAGGAACATCGCCGGGCCGATCCACGACGGCAGCAGCCCGGCCTTGCCGCGCAGCGCATCCATCGTGTCCTGCACGTCCTTGTTCCAGGCGTTCAGTTCGTATCGCGTACGCATGAACGCCGACGCATCCATCACCTGCCGGTAAGCCTTGACCGGGCTCGACGAGAACGCCAGCGCCCCGCGAATCATCGCCCGCTTGCCGACGACGACCGCCGTCTGCGCGAAACCGGTCGGCTGCAGCAGCGCCGTGACGATGTTGAAGCCCAGCTTCGACTTCGTGAACCCGATACGGATGTACCGGAACGCCTTGTCGGCGAACGAGCGCGCGGCCATTTCGCCGGCCGCTGCGTCCTTGAGCCACGTGTTGAGCGACTTCCAGTCCTCCAGCTTGGCCGTCTCGGAGAACGCCGCCTTCGTGGCCCCGTTGTTCAGTACCTTGTAGACGTAGTCGACGACATCGCCGAGCGCAAGATCGTGGATCACCGACGACACGTGCTCGTGCAGGACGTTGATGTCCATGCGTACCGGACGCCGGCCGCTGCCGACGCGCTCGATCGTGTGCCCGCGCGCGGTCGCCGCCTTGCCGTTTCGGCCCATGCGGATGCGCTGGAACGCGTCCTCCAGGTCATCGGCCTTCACGTTCGCGTCGGTGCCGCTGTCATATTTCAGCGGGTAGTAGCCGCCGCGCAGTTCGACCGGGCCGTCCGCGCTGATGATCGTGAACGGCTTGGCCTCGACCTTCGCCGGCTCCAGGCCGGTGCGGCGCTTCTGCGCGGCGGCGATCTCCGGCCAGTACGAATTGACGTAATCCCACACGTCCTGCACGAACCGCCAGTCCTTCGCGGTCAGCGTCGACAGCGCCTGCTTGACGCCGTTCTCGGTGAACACCTGCCGCCCGTTGGCGCGGCTTTCGAGCACGGCCTGCCGGTTCGCCTCGTTACCCCAATTCAGCGCGAGCGCCAGCAGATCGAACTTCGTCCAGCTCTGCCCGATGCCCTGCACCTTCGTGCGACGGGTCGACATCGTGAGCAGTTCTTTTTTCGTGTAGTGCTTCTGGTACAGCGCCGCCAGGTCGTCGCGTGCCTTTGCCTTCATCGGCTCCAGCTTCTCGGACACAGCCCGGCGCATCGGCTCGATGATCAGGCGCGTGACCGCGCCGCGCTCGGCACCGCCGTCAGCCTGTCGCGCGATCGCAGCCGGACGCAGCCAGATCGCGAGCGCGTCCTTGCCCCAGCGCGCCATCAGTTCGGCCTTCGACTTCGATCCCAGATTCGGCTCGACGTAGTCCCCGGCCGCTGTCACGGACTCGGCGATCGCCTGCGCGTCGTCCTCGATCATCCGGATCTCGCCGTCGACGATCATGCGCCATTCGCGGATCGCGACCGTCTCGATGTTCTTGATCGTGTCGACCAGTCCGCGCATGTCGTCGACCGACAGTTCGCGCCAGTTCGTCCGACGAGCGGATTCGAGATTCTGACGGACGGCATCAGGCAGGTCGATCAAGCCAGCATCGGCCGCTTCGAGGATCTGCCGCTTGGCCGCCGCCCGGTCGATCTCGGCGCCGCTGACGGTGCGCAGGTCGTAGTCGTCAAGGATCGAGTCGATCGCCTCCAGCCATCCGTTCCCAGCCTTGCCGATCTTCTCGCGCAGCTTCCGCTTGTCGAACCGGCGCAGATACTGCTGCGCCTTCCCGACCTCGTCCTGCGCATCGGTCGCCAGCCGGTACAACTGCGCGTTCAACGCCTGCTTGAAACGCGCCCGGTACGCGATGTCAAACTGCTTGGCCGCCATCGCCGCCATCGCCTCGCGCCCGGCCTTCCGCTCGGAGACCAGGTACTCGTTCGGCCGCAGCGATCGGATCGAGCGCCGGCCGATCATTCGCTCGGCCACAGCGCGGATCGTGCGCGCCTGGTACGGCTTGGCGCCGGCTGCCTTCGCCAGCAACCGCAACTCGCGGTCCATGACCTCCATGCGCGCTCCCGAATGCACGGCCTTCCGAGCACGCTCGGCGATGCTGCCGTCGGTCAGCGGGTCCGGGTAGAACTCGCGGATGCGGTCGTCGGTCGTGGCCTCAATCGTCTTCACGCGATCCGGCGCGTTCACCATCGCCTGCACCATCGCGTCGCCGGATTCGAAGCCGAGCAGCAGCGCCGCCTCGTCGATCGACAACCCGCCGGTCAGTGCGTAGACGTAGCGCCCGCTGTTCCGCTCGCGGCCAGGGCCGGGCAGGCGCTTCAAGAACGCTTCGCCGTACCGCTCCACCAGGTCGCGCTTGTCGAGCCGGATGCCGCCGTCGTCCTGCGCGGCCTGCAGCGCCAGGATCGCCCGATAGACCGGCTGCCGATTCACTTCGTCCTCGACCGTGTCGCGCATGCGCTCGCGCTCGCGCTGGTATTCCTCGCGCGCCTGCCGCTCCCATGCGGCGATCAGCTCCTGCTCAATTTCCTCGCGCGCCTCCCGGGTCGCACGGTCGCGCGCCTCGGCGTAGTCGGTGAACTCGCGCGGCGACATGCCAAGCTCGGCCGCTTCCTCGGGCGATGCCGCGATGGCGGCCTGCAGGTTCTGCACCTGCGCGCGAGCAATTTCCTCGTCGGTCGCGATCAGGCGATCCATCACGGCGCGCACGTCGTCGGACAGCGTGACGTTCAGCGACTTGATGTCGCGGTACAGCCGGACCAGCCACGCGCGGAACCGGGCGAACGTCTCGCGCAGGTTCGCCGATGGGGCGCGGCCTTCGCGCAGGTACGCCTCAAAGCCGCGCGCCCACTGCTCGTGCTGGTCGGACTGCACGGCCGTGCGGACCACGTCGGCACCGTCGGCCGCGCGCACGTCCAGGCCCATCCACTGCAGGACGCGATCGAGATCGGCGGCGAGCTGCGGATCGGTGCCATCGGTCGTCGCGTCCGTGATCAATTCCTCCAGCCACAGGTGCCCCGTCTCGTGCAGGAACGTCGACAGGTTCGCGTTCTCGTTCAGGACGATGCGAGCTCCGCCGGCGGGGCGGAACTCGATGCGACCGCGGGTGACGGTCGGCGCGGTGCGCTGGTTCAGGATGCGCGGCGCCTCTCCGACGACTACCGACACACTCCCGCCAGGGCTGCCGGTATCAATTCGGAAATCTCTCCTTCCATCAGGGAACTCGTCGTCGAGCAATAGCAGGTCCGGCTTCACACGAATTGCGACCGCCGTATCTCCATAACCGGCGTCCGTTTCGCGCCGTGTCGTGACGTAAACGTCTGGCTCACCCATAGACTTCAATCGGCCGGTGCGTTTGATTGCGGCGGCGGCGCTTGCTGATGTGTGGTGGTAAACCGTGACAGTTCCGTCAGGGTTCAACGGAAGGCCGGTACCTTCATCCAATTCTGCTCTCACCGCATCACCGCGCGCATCACGACGCATACGCGGCGATCCGTCGACTTCCTCGCCGGTCGCGACGAACCCGAGCGACTGGTAGAACGCCTCCAGCTTGGCCGGGTCGGTCTTCGAGTCCTGCTCCGCGACCGTCAGCTCGACCGGCAACCCGCGCGCGTCGGCTTCCTGCAGGAACTGCTGCATGGCGGCCCGTGCACCACCGCGACCACGCGCCTCGGGCGGCGTGCGCACAAGCACGACCTTCGCCACGTCCTCGCCGACCGTGTAACTGATCGACGTGTCACCGACCTTGGCGCGGCGGATGCGCGGCGACGGCGTCCAGTCGAACACGTCGGCGGCGGCGGGCTGGAACAGAGTTCGCGGCTGTTTGATTGGGTCAACAGCAACCCGTATGCTACTCGCGCCGGTTTTACGCAGCGCCCAAAAACGGCGATGGCCGTCCTGCAGTTTTATCTTGCCGTTCGGCAGTTCGGACCCCTTGGCGTTAGGATAGCCCGTCTCTCCAGCACGCATGCGCTCCGCATAGGCCAGGCCGTCCCGTCGCTTCTCAGGGACAAGATCGCCGTCAGTCTGTAATTCTGTTGCGTCTATCTGATCAAGCGGAACATCACGAACCTGCAGCACGAACGGATCAACGCCTGGTAGTGACGGCCCGCGAACCCACGCACCAACTGGCGCCGACTGCAGATCGCCCTCTGGCAACGGATTGGCGACCGAGCCCAGCACCTGCGCCTGGTCGAACGCTCGGCCAACATTACCGCCAGCGGCTCCGATAGATTTGTCGGCTCCAATGTATATAGCATCATCAATAGCTTTAGATTCAGCGTCTTCTTCAGAAAACTGCGACGGGTAATACTCTCCGGACTCGTAAGTATCTTGCGATACCCATAGCTCGTCGCCGTTTTTATCAGTGGAAAGCGTTGCAAAAAACGACTCGCCATCGTCGTAAACGATCAATCTGTCGAGCCTTCCATCGCTTCTTCGGGTATACGTTACGCGCCCGCTGCCGGATCGGCTGGAAAATTCGATAGCTACACCTAGTGCTGATTTATGAGCGCCACCCCCACCGACCACGCCCAGCGCCTCCTTGATCTCGGCGTTCGACATCGTGGCGACATCGAGCCCGCGCGACCGCAGTTCGGCGTCGATCTGGTCGACAGCCTCGGCGAACCCCATCGCGCGAGCGTTCATGTTACCGACGGCGAACACCGGATCGCCGCGCAGTTCCTGGTCGATCAGGTCGATGATCGCGTTCACATCCAGCGCGTCCGGCGCGTCCTCGGCTGCCGGCGGCAGGTAGCCGTTCTCGCGCGCGAACTGCAGCGCGTCGTCGAACGTCATCCCGTTGCGGCTCACCAGCCCAGGCCGCGCCAAGCGCGCGTCGCGGGATCGCAGTTCGCCGCCGGAGTCCTGCACGCCGCCGGCGCGGATCAGCGCCGTGACCAGCGACGGCCCGTAGATATCGCGCTGCGTCGGTACGCGCCCGGTGCGCACCGCGTCAATCAGCGGGTCGATCACCGTGTCGATCTCGGGCACCTTCGCGCGCAGCGCCTGCAGGGCCGGCGTCTCGCGGACGATCTCCAGCCCGGACAGGGCGAACACTTCGGCCGCCGTCTCGCCCTTTCCGCGGCGTGCGGCACGGGTCGCGTACCGCTGCGCCAGCACGTCGGCCTGCGCCTCGGCTGCAGACTTCTCTACGCCGGCGCCGATCAGCTGGCCGACGATGTCGTCCCGCACCTGCTGCACCGGGTCAGGCCCCGCGGCCGATGCCTCGGCGCGATCGGCAGCAGCGGCGCCACGCTCGGCCGACTGGTCCTGCAAGACTTCCTGCAGGATCGCGTCGATGTCCAATTCCTCGATCTCGGCCGGCGACAGGCGCTCCGGATCCAGCCGGGCGAACTTCGACAGGTCGCGAACGTCCGGCCGCTTGGCCGCGCGAGCCAGCCAGCGCGACAGCGGAATCCGCAGGTCGCCAGTCGCCGTAGCCTCGGCCATCGCCTCGGGTCCGCCGGCGAGGACGGTCAACTCAGCGATCGGGTCGAGCCCCTGCTCTTGGAAGAACGTCCGCGCGCGCTCCAGGTCCAGGTACACAGTGTCCGTCACCGACTGCCCTGCGTCGATCATCTGCTTGACCAGCGCCTCGACCGCGTCCGGCGAGCGGTCGCCCGTCTTGAGTGTCGCAGCAGCCTCAGTGACCGCCTGCAGGCGAACTTGATCAGCGACCGACCGCTCGATCAGACGCGCCCGCTCAGTGACCGCCTTCGCGTATTCGAACCCGGCACCGATGCCGGCCTCGACCAGCGCGCCAGCCATGAACGTGTCCAGCGCCTCGGAGCCGCGCGCGCCGCGCTCGGTTCCGACCGTCTCGCCAAGATAGGCTGCCAGTTCCTCGACGCCGCCCGTGACGCCCTGCACGCCCGTCTGCGTGGCGACGCGCGCGGCCACATCCTTCGGAGTAACCGCGGCACGACTTCCGCCTTTCAACAGGTACTTCGTGGTGATCCGTTCGAGCACCGCCTCGATGATCGCCGCCGGCGCGGCTGCGCCCATGTCGCCGAGCGTGACCTCGCCCGGGCGACCGTTGTTCTCGGCGCGCCGCTGCGCAATTTCCTCGGTACGGCCGAGCACGTAGGCTGGCAGCATCGTGATCGCCGCCGCCATATCCGGAGCCGACACGACACCCTGCTCAACGATGAACCCAGGCGCCAGCAGCGGGTTCGACTTCACGTCGTCCCAGCGCACCATCGGGTCGTAACCGGCGCCCTCGAAGGAGCGCAGCCAGCTCGACAAGCGGGTCAGCGGTTCGAGCTGGTCGCCCTCGATGATCTCGCGATCAGGAATCCCCGACAGGCCCGTGGTCAGTTCGAGCCAGTCGCCGGCCGGTTCCGCGATGTCGTGGATACCGCCAACGATCGAACCGAAGATCCCCGGCACGCGGCGCGCAGCACCGGCGAGCGGCTTCGAGACGTAGTCGGTCGCGCCAGTCGCCACCGCGGCGCCCTGCCCGATCAGCCCGACCATCGGGTACATGGACGCCGTGAACACGCGCTCGAGCGTCGACAGCCCGTCGAGATCGTCCTGGGCCACGCCCATGTTCTCGGGGACCGAGGCCCAGCGCGAGACGATCGGCGACTGCTGCATCAGTCGGTCGACGCGCTCGGCTTCCTGCTGCGCGAGCAGGTCGTCGCGACTGGTCAGCGCCACCGCCGGCGGGACGCCCGCGGCACGGCCCAGCGACAGCGCCTCGGCGTGCTGGTCCGGCGAGAACTGCCGCGCTTGCAGGCCAGCGCCGACGAACTGGCCCCGCTGCTGCTTCGCCATGTCGAGCACGAGATCGTCGTACTCGTTCGCCGCGACCGGCTGGTTCGCGATCAGGTCGTCGTATTCGTTCGCCATCACTGTCCGCCAGTCCGTCGCAGGTAGGTTTGCGCGATCTCCAGTTCAGTCGGCGCGCGGCCGACCTTGCGCTGGAACGCGTCGATGATCTTCGTTTTCTCGGCCGCCGGAACGTCCGCGCGATATTGCGATTCGGTGCCAGGCTTGACCTGAAACGCGCGCGCCTCGTTGTCGAACAGCCAGTCTTTCTGCAGCATCGGCAGCATCAACCGCTGCATGATGTCCTTGCGCTCGACGTCGTTCGGAGCCTTGCCGGTCGCGTCGATGAACGCGCGCTTCTCTGCCTCGTATGCCATGAAGAACTCGCCGCGCGCCTTAGCGTCCTTCTCGCCGCTGGACGACATGCCGAGCGGCCCCCACACGTAGGTGGACAGCTGGCGGTCCTCGCTGGCGGCCTCGGCCTGCTTCGACGGCTCGCGCATGCTGGCCTGCGCCTTCGCGAAATAGTCGCGCGACGCCGGATCGAGCTTGCCGAAATGCTGCGTCAGGTCAGCCGCCGCGAACACGTCCGGCTTGCCGTACATCATTCGCTGCAGTTCATCGAATGTGCGCGGGTCGGTCTTCGTCTCCAGGCCCTGCAGACGCGCCGTGGTGCGGCGCTCCATGTCAGCCAGGACGCCGGGCATTTCCGACAGCGCCGCGAACTCCTGCGGCGTCAGGATCGCCGATAGGTCGGTTCCGGCCGGCGCCTGCTCGACCTTCGACCACGCGTTCTCGCGCACAGCCTTCTCGGCGTCACGCTGCACCCGATCGCGACGAGCGGCCTCGCGGTCGATCCGCGACTCGACGCGTTCGCGCAGCACCGGGTCGTCGATCTTCCGAGCCTGCGCGATCGCAGCCGGGCCGGTGCCGAACCCGGCGATGATCCGGTCGGACTCGCTGGTTTCCTGCACGATCAACTTCGCCTGCTGGACCGCCTTGCCGTATTCGTCCGAGCGCGTGCCCAGCGCCTCGCGGTTCTGGTCGTAGTAGGCGATCGCGCCCGTGTAGTCCGAGCGCGACAGGAACTGGTCCAGCACCGCGCCGTGAACGTTCGCATCCATCGCCTGCCGTTCGGCCTTGATGACTTCCGGCGTCGCGCCCATGCGCGTCAGCGTGGTCAGCTTGGCCGCCCACAGGCGATCAGTTTCTGAGGCCACGCGCTCGGCGTCGCCGGCGTGCACCGCGATGTTCGTCAGCGCCGTGGCCTCGTATGCCTTCGCCTCGGACTGCAGGATCTCGTCGGACTGCTGCGATACGTGGCGGTACAACTGTTTCTGCACGTCACCGCGCCGGCCCTCGGCGAGCTGGCGATAACGCAGCTTCACGCGGTCGGACATGCCGGTCTCGGACTCCGACACCAGCTTGTCGAACTCGGGCAACGCCTGGTCCGGCAGTCCGAGCGCATCCTTGCCGCGCCGGTTCAGGTATCCGGTCTCGGGCGCGTACAGCTTCTCGACCTCCCAGGCCGACAGCTTCCGGTCGGCCTCCATCAGCATCGCGGCGTCGGCCTTCTCCTGCTCCTGCTGCGCGATGTCTGCCACCAGGCCGCCAGACGCGCCGATCCCGCGCGCAAGCCCGGTGAGGCCGCTCGACACGTCCTGATTCGCGACGCGGGCGCTCGGCAGGTTCGTCGCCCGGACCTGCCCGATGTCGTACTGCGGTACACGTGGCATAGGTCAGGCCCTCACGTGCGCGGATTCGACGCGCGGTAATTCGCGAACTGGCCCGTGGCCTGCGCCCCCGTGGTCAGCAGTGTTCCGAGCGCGCCGATGCGGCCGTTGTAGCGCGCGGATTTCGCGCGGCTGCGTTCGTTGGACGCGTCGACCTTGAAGCCCCACGCCTCGCGGAGCGCGTTCGATCGGATCATGGCCGCATCGGCGAAGCCATAGCCCGCCGTGTCGCCGAGCACTTCGGCAGCAGTACCGGTCGCTGCGTCGACGTTGTTCGCGGCGAACGACACACGCTGCGTCGCGATCATCTGACGCACGCGCGCGCGCTGGCGTTCTTCCTCGATGCTGCCGATCTGCTTGGCGTTCTCGGCCTGCATGTCGGCGATCTTGGCGTTCTGCTGCGCGACCTCGGACTCGTATTTCGCCTGCTGCCGCTGCCCGTAGGCTTGTACGCCACCGGCGAGAACGGTAGCTCCGATCGACAGCGCGGTAAGGGTTGCGGGCTCACACATTGGGCACCCCCGCCGCCAGACTTAACACGATCGCGGCCAGCACCGCGCCGACCGTGATCCCCGCGGCCAGCGTCATGATCAGCACCCGCGCCGGCTCGTCCCACTTCTCGAAATCATTGCCGCCCATCGTCTCGCCTCCAGGTGAACCGCCGGAATGGTACGCCGTCCGGACCGAACGGCTCGGGCGCTTCGAGCGTGAACCCGAGCCACCGGAGCCACCGCTGCGCCACCGTGTTCCGATCGTCGACGTAATTGACGAGCGAATCATACAGCGACCGCATGCGGTCGACGCAGGGCCGGGAGCCGCGCAGGAACGCTAACTGGTGCCGGACAACGGCGTCGGTGCCGAGCATCCACGGCACGCCGATGCCGCCGAGCAGCGACACCGGGACCACGCCGAACATGCACACCGGTTCATCGTCGACGAATCCGGTCCACGCGGACGTGCTGTGCTCGACGCCATAGGCCAGCGCGTCGAACGGCGTCGTTCGGCTGGCGGCCCACAGCTCGGCGCGATCGACATCGCGGATCATCGACGCGATCAGCGGGACATGCTCGAGCTGCGCAGCGACGACGCGGGTGCTCATTCGCCCAACGTCACGTTCGGTATCACGCCAAGAATCGACAGCGGCAGCGGATCGGACTGCCGGATGAACACCCGGCCGCCCTCGTTCCACGTCGACGAGATCGTGGCCTCGGTCAGCCCGGTCAGCAGGTCCGGCGGCGACTGGTAGCCCTCGGCCTCGCGCGTCTCGATCTCGTCAAGGTGATCGGCATCAGGGCCGACGCGGATCGAGCGCGAGTCCTGCACGAGAATGCCGACTTCCTTCACGACCTTGTTGCGCCCGCGCACCGTCTCGCCGCCCGGCAGATTGATCTCCAGAGTCTCGAAGTCGGACACGTAGGGCAGGCCGACCTGCACCACGACGGCCGGCGTGATCGTGATCTCGCCATCGGTCACGACCTGCTGCGCCTGCACGTAGCCGTCGCCAAGGACGCCGACCGTTTTGCCCTCCAGATGATCGAGGCCGGTGATCGTGTCGACCGCCATGCCCCAGTCGTAGATCTGCACGTTCCGCAGCGACTCCGGAACCGTGCGGTGCGGGACGCCGCGCACGACCGAACCGGCGCTGTATTCCGTGATCCGGATGCGCAGCATGTCGTCTTCGGTCGCGCCGTAAATGTGGATCCAGTCGCCGACGCTGTCCGGCGTGAAAATCGAGGCCGCGCCATAGTTCGCAGAGATCGAGACGAGATCGCCATTCGTCCAGCCGCCCGGGCCGATGTTCGAGATCGCCAGGAACACCGAGCCATCGGCCCGGCCGTCGTAGGTCAGGTGCGAGTCGAGGAACGTCGCGTCGCGGATGTCCGAGATCAGTCGCGAGGACAGGCGCTCGACGTAGCGGCGCTGCACGCCGTCGATCTCGCGCCGGATGATCATGTACACAGCGTCCTCGGTGTCCTCGGGCACGCAGCACACCGACTCGACGAAGCCGTCGATCTCCATCGGCGTCCAGCCGACAACCTCCTGCTCGCGCATGTAGGTCAGCGCCAGCAGCACGCCGTCCTCGCGCACGGCCCAAACGATCGAGTAGGGAACCTGCTGGTATGCCCATTCGCGAATCGGCTTGCCTTCGAGCAGGTGCGACGAGAACACCGTCAGGTCCGAGCCGGTGTAGCCGTCCGACTCGAACTGGTAGCCCAGGTCGCGCACCGTGTAGCCGCGATTCTGTACGAACAGCGCGGTATTGCCGATGATGATCGAAGGCACGTTCGACGTGCCGTAGTAGGTTTGCGGCTTGAACCCGACCGTCGTCGGCGTCAGCACGTCATCCTGCCCGCCGGTCGTCTTCCATTCGCCGCCGGTCGTCAGGATCACGAGCGAGTCCAGCGGCACCAGGTCGCGGATCGCGTTGACCTGCCGCGCGTTGATCGTGGCGTTGATCGAGTCCGTGTCCTCGATCGGCTGCGACTTGCCGAACGACGTGTAGTTCCCGGTCTCGGACATCCACAGCGTCTGCGGCTGCGCCGGCGTGCCGGCGAACACCAGGCGATCGGAGAAGAACTCGACCTCGCCAGGATATCCGTACTCGCCCGACCACGCGCCGAGCGCCCACACGTCGGTGACGTTGCGGGTCGCGCTCGGGTATTCCTTGACGACGATCGCCGCACTGTTCGCGGGCGCCTCGACGAACGTGATCTGATCGCTCGTTGCGTTGATCGACCAACCCTGCGCCATGATCAGACCCCCGGAGACTTCGCGTTATGGTGCAGGATGTAGCGGCCCTGCTCGTCGCCAGCCCAAAAGCAGCGGCTGCCGACCGTGATGTGCTGGATCGCGCGCTCGCCGACGTGCTCGATGTCCGTCACCACGTCCCACGACTGGCGGCCGTAGTCCATGACCGGGATCTGATGGCCGAGCAGGTGCGGCGCCAGGACGAACCCGCGGGTCATCGTCGGGATCGGCGCCGTCGTCGAGCAGGTCAACGTGATACCGCGCGCGGTCGTGATGCGCACGCACTCGGCGCGCTTGCGCTCAGAGTAGGTCACGCGGCCCGTGGTGTCCTCGCGCTCGCGATGGTCGTACAGCGCCAGCAGGTCATCGACGCGCACGTCGCCTGCCTGCCGATCGCCCTGCAGCCATGCCTGCACGGCCACGCACCCGCCGCCGCCGCCGCCGTACGGATTCGACTCGATCGGGACGCCCGCGATCGTCACCGTGTAGTCGTAGACCGATGTCGACGTGGCGCCGGTGATCGAGAACACCTTGGTGGTGCCGTCGCCGGTATGGTTCCAGGTGTTCGAAGCCGCGCCGATGCCGCCAACGACGGCCGCCGGGAGCTGGCGCACGACGATGCCGGTCACGGTCTTTGCGTCCGTGTATCCGGTGATCAGCACGATGCCGTAGCCCGAGTCCTGATATTCCCACTCGACGCCGACCATCCACTGCTGCGTGCCGTTGTCGCGCGAATCCGTCGAGCCACCGCCGTCCCATGCCCGACCGACATCGTGCACCGGACGCCACGAGCCCGTCTCGGTCCAGTCGATACCGCCGCCGGTCGGGACCGTCACGGCCTTGTAAGTCTTGCCGTCCGATCGCCGCAGCGTGCCGACCGTCAGGCCGCGCTCGCCCTGCGTCCACGGCTTGATGTTCGTCAGCTCCTTCGCCTCCAGATAGACGAACGAACCCACCATGTCGGCTGTGAACACGTCGGCGTTGCACGTTACCGTCACCGCGCCAGTCTGCGCGCTGGCCGTCATGTAGACGGCCTCGTCGGTGTTGTACGGCCGGAACGGGCCGTTGCGCGGCTCGAACTCTTCCAGCACGAACGTCGTCGCGTTGGTGCGCGACAGCTTCATCGGCGGGTAGTTCGGATGCACGAAATACATGACGTCGGCCGACTGCGTGAACCGCAGCGTCGGAAGGTCCGCAACGCTCCAAGAAACGCTAAGCTCGAACGGAACACCGGGCGAAGATTCGACGATCCCGCCGTTCGCGTAGACCCGCATCACCCCGTCGCCAAGCTCCAGCACATAAGCCGTCTCGGTCGAGTAGATGAACGGGATCAGCCGATGCCGGACGGTGCTGTCGCCGACCTCGCCAACGAAGCGCGTGCCCGGCCGGTTCGAAACGCCGCCGTAGGGCCGGACGATGAAGTTCTTTGCTTGTCGCAGTGACGTGCCGTATCGTGCCAGATCCACGCGCGCATACAGAGACGGCGACAGCTCGCCACCGGTGAACGACGGCTGCAGCAGTTTCGTGCCCACGGTCAGAGCCTCGCGAGAATCGACGGCGAATCCGGCGCCGGGTCCGGTGTTTCCTCGTTCATGCTGTTGGCGGCGGCCTGCGAGCGCACGAAGACGTATTGCTGCTCGGCCGAATCGCGCAGACGCGCGTCGGCCTTGAGCGGCCCGGCCAGTTCAGCGGCCAGCCGCCACGCCAGCGCCGAGACGAACAGCGGCGTGAACTGGTTGACCTGCTCGACGTCGACCGTATACCAGAGGAACGCCTCTGGGATGTCGGTGATGATGATCCGCGACCCGGGCTCGCTCGTGTCGCCCATGACCTGCCACGACTGCCGGCGCGGGATCGTTGCCGCCCATTGGTCCCAGCTCAGGAACTGCTGTGCGTTCCAGGTTGACGAGCGAACCCCGCTATCGTCCGAGATCGCGCGCGCCTGCAGGCAGTCCGTCGGGTAGCGGTAGACGTAGCCCCAGCCAGGTGGCGGATCGTTCGACAGTTCGGCCAGCGCAACGACGCCGCGCGCGAAGTTCCACGGGAAATCCTGCAGCACCTGCTGGCGGCACAGGTTATAGAACTGCTTGCACGACCGCGCGTTCGTGTTCGGGTCGTCAATGCTCTCGATGTACTGGCTGACGCCGATGCGACCGAGCGCCAGATTGCAGATGCCCACGACCGTCGTCATCGCCGTTTCCCGTCACCGTAGCGGATACCGCCATAGAGTAGCAGCGCGCCGGGCGCCGCGAGCAGGAGCCAGGCGATGAGGCGAGTCATATCCCAATGCCCTCGGCGATGGTGTTGATGCTCATTGGCACACCGCCAGAACCACCGCGTTGCTGATGCTCACGGCCTGCCGGA
>ERZ724505.179-NODE-179-length-42001-cov-12.688600_pt1 | contig 42001 bp, 77 predicted proteins | sample MGYA00376038_ERZ724505 | MGnify/ENA primary metagenome ERZ724505 (study PRJEB28724, sample SAMN07190884) | wastewater metagenome | isolation source: effluent of sewage treatment plant in Hong Hong | place: Hong Kong | collected 2016-03-17 ... | reverse complement strand
ACAGGTGGGCGACATCTTCCGGCCGCTTGTTCTTGAAACATATCAAATAGCCCTTCCCACCCGCTTCCCTATTCTACCGTGGCACGAATGACAAAGCGGCCGAAGATTCTTGAGAGATAGCCCCAAATCAGGCCGCTCTCGATAAGGGATGATATGATCCACGAGCGTTGCCACCTTCACAATTCCAATTCTATTACATTCTTCGCATAGCGGTTTGTTTCTCAGTACAGCCGCGCGGGCTTTCAGCCATGCGCCAGTTTTGTAAAACGCATTCGACTCCGGTTGATCCTTGTTATATTTGCGCCGCTTGTCAGGCGAACGCAATCCGTCAAACGGCTTCCGCTTATGCTCCTTGCATCTTCCATCCGGTTCAACAGTCAATGTTCCGCAGCCCGGCTTAGAGCAGACGCGGGGAGGTCTAAGCATTGCCTACCGCCTCAACACCTCGAACGCCAGTGATGCTATCCCGGTCGCCAGAGTTGCAACAACGGCTAACAGCAGCTTGATTCTATACTTGTCTTCTTGCTGCGTGTGCGATGCGAGATTTTCTACCAGCATATCGAGTTTTCTGGTGAAACAAGCCGACAGTTCTTCGATCTTTTCGTGTATTTCTCTGATAGCGACTTCAATCGCGGTTGTCCGTTCAGACCCCGCTTGCGCTTGCGATTGAAGAACAGCTATATCGCGGTCGTGCTGGTGCATTTGCCGACCCTGCTCTTTGACGGATTCAGCCAGTTCGGCAACGATTCGCTCGATGTCCACATAACCGCCTCTGCGCTCGATGTCGCTCATTTGATCGCCCCGTCCCCCAGCAAAGCCCGACACTGCCCGGAATAATCTCGCAGCAATCTATCTCGTTCTACAAGCGCCGTGTAGGCGTCATCCGACAAGCAGGACAAAGCCGCAGACTGGATAGACGGCAGCTTGGAAGGGTATACAGGGATGAGATAATCGGGCGCTGGGCGATAGATATAGCTATGCGTCGAACAGCCAGAAAATAGGAAAGCTATAATAGCCCAGCGAAAATGTCCCATCAATCGCACCTCTCTAGCGCGGCAACAGGATAAATTTGGACCGACCCGGCGTGAGCGTCCGACTCAACCGCGTATCCTTCCGGCGTATATTCCGTGCTATACCATCCGACGATGCGGCCTTGCCACTCAGAGCCAGATTTTTTCTTAACCATTGTCCCGATAAAGAAAGCAGGAACAAAAGGCGGGGTAAAATCGTCCATCACTCGAAATCCCCGTTGTGCAAAACGCCCTTCACTTTGCTGGCCGCACATCTCTTGCATTCAAGCCAAATCAACGTGATTTGACAAACATCGCTATCGACGTTTGCGATGTATGTTTTCCATCTATGAAATCCGAGACGACACAAAATAAATCCTACTGTTTCTTTAAGAAACATCATCACGCCTCTCCGCGCCAAATTTTATAAAAATGTTCAATATATAATTCCTTGATCTTCCCTAATCTCGCCCCTTTCAGCTGTAAAACAAAATCCCATACATTAAGCCAAAAAAGATGCCAATAATATCTTGCGTGCCTGATAAGCGGGAGCCTAAAAAACTTAGACGCTGTTTTCATTTATTAACCTCGAAATCCCTGCGGTTCTTCGTATCGATAGGCGCTTTTCCGTCCGCTTGCCGCTTAACTTCTTCGACGCGCTTTGCCGCTTCAATCTGCCACTTGTCGGAAGATTGCTGGTAATCGTCAATCTGCTTTTTCGCGTTCTCCGCTTTCAGTTTCCAGCGAATCGCGAACAGCCCGAGCGCCCCGACTACAGCCGCGCCGATCCATCCTACAATAGCGTCAAACATTTTTTTTCTCCTTGTCGCTCATGAGAATCCCGATTGCAGCATCTATCGCGAACAGGCCGGCGATAATGCTTTTTTCTAATTCATCCGGTATTTCGTACCCGAAAATAAGGGCTATCGCGATAAATGCCCTTACGATGCCACGCTTGGTTGACGGTTCGGACCAGACAAATCTGATATTCATTGTTATAACCTCAAAGGCTCGTCACGTTCAAAACTGCCGTGCGGTCTATGTTTGTTCGCCCGAGGTCTACTGCCCCCGCTTTCGTCGTGCTAACCCGATGCGTTACCGACAGTTGAGTTGACCCGACTGACGGCTTGACCTTTACGGCATAAACGGTCTGGTATGTCGTTCCATCAAGCGTGATCGGCCCGACCGAAGTAGACGCCGTTTCAATCGTCCCGCCAGCGATTGACTCCGAATGCGCCGTGATCGTTTCGCCAGCCGTGAGCCAGCTATCGTAAACGAAATAAACCCAATCGGACGAACCATCGTCAATCGGATCGTTTTTTAGTAAGACAGGCCGTTTACCATCGTGGATGTAGCTCATCAATGCACCGTAGTCGATAGCAATAAACAGCGTGTTGACGCGGACAAGAATACGACACGCCCTGAGTAAACGGCAACAGCGCCAGACAGCACTTGCGCTATGTCAACGATATTGCCGTGCGATAGATCGGATGGATCGATAACCCCGGCCCCAGCCAAAAGCGCGGATTCAACGAGATTGGCGGGGATTCAATCGACTGCAAGTTTCGCAATTCGGCCGGCGTCAGCGTGTGAGATTGCGTCAAAGATGGCGCTTCAATTGATTGCGTGTTGCGCGCGTCATTCGGAGAAAGCACGTTGAATTGAACCAGTGCGGATGATTCAATTGACTGCGCGTGCAATAGATCGTTCGGGGATATCGTTATGCCGCCGCTTGCGGCAGGCCAGAAAATAGATTGCGCTATCGCGTCCCAAGCCGATCCGGCTTCTTTCGACAGGGTTTTGGCTGTTAGCGGATTGACCTGGATAAAGGTTTCCATGTCTACCCGTTCGCGATTACCGCATTGATTTCGGGGATGCCGCTTGCAGTGCTGTCAGCGATGACCTGCAAAAACAGGGCGCTATCTGCGAAAACGACAGGCATTCCTGTTTTATCCAATCCGTGAGAGTCCCCAGCGTTCGCGACCGCGACCCGCCCGGTCCATAGAGGGCGCAACACAAGCACGTTAAACGTTCCGGCCGTCGATACCGTGGCAACAACCGACTCTATTTTCTGAACACCGGAATCGCCGGCCGCAAGCGGCAATTGGATCATGAGGCCAACGGTAGGGGCAACGCCGGTCGCGACTGTTCCGGTCGTTTTGCCAGTTGTCCCCGATTGATTGGTATAAGTCACGGCGATTGACAGGTTGCCGGTATGAGCCGTTACCGCCTCGATCCATATCTGAGTCCCGGTGTAATCCGAGTCAGGAATACGGCTCGCATAGCTCGGTTGCGACGTTAGCGTAGTGTTCGCGTTGAAAGAATACGCGCCGGCCTTAAACAGCAAATCGAACAGCCGCAACCGGCTTGCTACCGTGCTACCAAACTCTAATTTAGCGAGATAGCCGGTAGCTCCTCCGCCGAATGCGTTGATGATCGGGCAGCCGGCCGTCGCGTCGGTAGGCACTACGCCGTTAGCCGTGTTCGCGCCAGCCAGCGTGCCCGCGCCGTTGTTTCCGGCAAGATCGAACACGCTGAACGGCATCGCTGCAATCGTTGTGCGAGAAGCGGTTTTCGCGATGCCGACAAATTGTTTTGCGCTCGCTATATATCCGTCTAGCGTCGTGATAGCCATCGGAATTCCGATTTAAGTCGGGTCCGCGATTTCCACGTCAAAGGCGTTAACGGTCACGGTTCCGCCGCTGGTCAACGCTTGGCTGGTGCAGGTCGTACACCAGATATTTGTCGCGTCGGTCAACACGACATGCGTTGCGGTTCCAGACCCGGTAATCGAGATGCTCGATTGCTGCACAACGGTCAATTTGCGGCCGTTGGTGTCGCCGTTAGCTATGGTGTAATCGCCGTTTCCAGCGCCCGCAGTCATCGCCACGCTCGCGAGCGAAACGGCCGCGATGCCGGCGTGATTGGCCGGTTCGGCGCTGGTGACATGGAGCGTGGTGCAATCGTCAAGCTTATTCAGATAAGCATCTAAGAAATAATCTTCGACTTTTTTAGCCATTGGCCGATACCTTGGTTTTCACGTTTTCCGGGTGAACGGTGACGCGGCGGCTGGCGTCAATCTCGGGAGACGGCTCTCTGCCATCGATTTCGACGAATCCGGCGCGGTAAATCGCGTCTACCTCGGCATCGCTCAAATCCGGGTAATCGTCGGTTTCGATTGTGTTTCCGGCTCGCAATACCAAGCCATTGCTGGTTCGGTACGGAAGTTGGGGAACGTCTTTGACGGTAATCAGCATTCAAATCACCACGCAGTAGATTGGGTTAACAAGATAAAACGGTCGGACGGAGACAAAAGAACGTAACGATCCGATTCGCCGATAACTATCGCCCGTCCAGTCGGGACAGTCAACAGGCCGGAAGATATCCCGGCAACATCAAATCGATTGGCTTGCAGCATGTCGGCCGCAAACAGCACATGCGCTTGAATCAGGCCAAGAGAATCGAACGCTTGCGCGTGCAATAGATCGGCCGGCGTCAATCCGAAACTCAAATCCAGCAACGCGCCATCAAGCCGATTCGCTTGCAACAGATCGGCTGGAATCAGGATAAATCCCTGCAACAGCGTGAGCGCGTCAATCGTCTGAGAGTGCAGCAAATCTGCCGGACTCAACAAGTGCGCTTGAACCAGACCGGCCGAGTCTATCGCTTGCGAGTTGAGCAAGTCGGCAACCGACAGGCTCCCGAGAACAGACAGTGTTACGTTGTCAATCGCTTGCGTATTTCTCGCGTCCGCCGGGCTAATCACATTCGCTTGCACCAGTACCGGAGCATCGAGAATGACGGCGTGATCCATCCCGGCCGGGACGATCACGTTAGATTGGATCAGCGTAGCGCCGTCAATCGCTTGCGTGTTCCGCGCATCGGCCGGCGTCAACAAGTGCGCTTGCAGCAACAGCGGCGATTCAATCGCTTGCGCTGTCATCATGTCGGCCGGCGCGATATTCCCGGCAACAACCAGCGTGACGTTATCAAGAGTTTGCGCGTGCGCTATGTCGGCTATCGCCAGCGTGTGAGCCTGGATTAACGTAGCGGCATCAATAGCGTTGCCGTGCGACAGATCAGCCGGGGGCAAAACCGATTGCTGGATTAGCGTAGTCGCATCTATCGCTTGCGTGTTTCTCGAATCCGCAACAGTCAGCGTATACGCTTGCGTGATCGTCGCCGCATCTATAGCTTGCGCGGTCGCCACATCAGCAGGGCTAAGAGAGTGCGCTTGCAATAGCGTCGCCGCGTCCATGCTTTGCGCGTGCGTCATGTCGGCTGGCGATAGCGTTACTTCCCCGCCAGCCGGCGACGAAAACGGGACAAATCGCGGAACGCGAACCCCGTAATCGAACGGACGGCGGAAAACACTCGGCATGGCTTAGCTCAACTCCTCGAACCAGAGCGTGCCGTTGAGCGTGATCGAATCGGCCGGCGTGGTGCCGAGTTCGACGGTCATCCGTCTGCTCGCGCGAAGGATTGGCCGCAATTCCGGCGTGAACAGCTTGAAAAACTCCCCGCGAACGTTCCATGACCAGGAGGCGTGAGTGACGATGGTTCCCGCGCTCGCTTTCGTGGTGTTGTTCACCTCGGCCGTTGCGCCCGCCGCAGCATCGCCGAACGCCAGAGGAACCGGAGTCGGAGCTGTCCCGCCACTGCCCGAAGTGGTTTGGCCGCTTTTTAGCTGGATCAGCAGTTGTTCTTCGGCCGCATCCCCGAGTTCGGTTGTCTGGGATAGCTCGATAGCGTGCAATATTACTGCGGCGGTACTCGGAGCGACAATCTCGAACAAATCCTGCTGAACCGTCGCGGCAACCCCGGCAAATTGGACAGTGTATATTCTCGACATATTACCTCACTAAAAAAGACGAATAACGCGATATTTCTGGCGGAAGCGATGCAGAAGCACCGCCGCCACCGGCGCCCTTTACCGCAACGCCGATTACACCCCAAGCAATTTCGTTGCTCGCTGATCCGCTGATCGTGAAATTCATCGTTGTCGAAGTGGACGTTGCCACTTTCGACTCGATGACAAAAAACTCATATATCGGCATCGAAACATCATAAAGAACCGTCCCGCCGCTCGCGGCGGTTATCGTCCTCGACTGTCCGCTTGTGTCAACCATCCAGCAAACAGCTATTACCAAATCATCGACAGCGGATGAAACGGTCACGCTCGGTTGCGTCGTGTTATTTGTGCCAGTGTTTGTCGCGACAGTGCCGAGCGGGGTAGACTGATCTACTCCAGTAAATAGCAGAGTTCCGCCTACCGTTTCATCCTGCGCTGACGGCCAGTAATAATAGACAGTGCTGGTCTGGTCTGTCGGAGCAACCAGCGAATAAATAGACAGCCGCCCGTATGGGCCAACAGAAACCGTGCTGCCCTGCTTCGTTAAATCAGTACCACCAGAGCCGCCCCATTTTACGCCGCTAGGCGCTACCGGAGAGCCAGCGCCGCTCGCTATGGCCCCTAGCAATAGCTTGTTGCTACCGGAAACCGCCATGCTTCCGCTAGTCAACGACGATACGTTGGACGTGCTTGATAGATCAGCGTGCGTTGTCGAAAATGACGGGGTAGCCATCGCTGTTAACTGCCTCCTGTTAGCCCAAAATCCGCTCGGGATCGACGGTAGCGTTTGCGATAGCGTTGCCCAGCCGCTCGGCGGACATTCGGCCAACGGAGTTCCGCACCGATACCCGTCTGGTGGAATCGCTCTCGCTTTCGCTTGGATAACGTCGCCCGGCACAATCGGCAAATCGAGCGTTGCCGTTGTCGCTGCTAGCCCGGTCTGACATACATTCCCGTTTCCGCACAGTTCTACGGTCGTCCCGCTCGGCCAATCCGCCCCTTTGTTCCACGCGAATGAAACGGCCCGAGCCATCGCGGGGTTTTGGATGGCGATTGAAATTAGCGTGGCCGAGCAAAACAACGCTGCGAGTGTCGTTAATGGTTTCCTTATATTCATCATAACGCTCTTTTACAGCCTTTCTAAAATCAGGTTCAGTGCAATAAAGGCCATCCGCTTTCCCTCTGCAAGCAGACAGCGAACGCCCGACAATTCGGGATGCATCGCTATCTGACATTGTTTTCCAAACCTTCATTAGCGCGGCCGTTTCCGTTTCATCCCACCGTTTACCTGACATCAAGGCCCGGTGCGGATTATCGTCGCGGAAAATCCGCTCGGCATTTCTGGCATTGTTGGAGGAACCGGAGAAGCGCCGACGGCAATCCAGTGAGTCGAAAGCGAACAGTCCGGGATAACTAAGGCACCGTTTTTGTTCTGCGGGCACATCTCAAGCAAAGCGCCGTGAGCGGCGGTATAGCTGTAGCTCCCGCCAGGAGTCGCGGAATCGGGGAGCGTCACGTTAGCGCCGCCTCCAACTCGATATTTTGCCCCATAAGTCGGGGCATCGGTCGGCAACCACGATTGAGCATTCCAGCCGAAAGTGACCTGATAAGTGTCGGCCATCGCGGCAAAAGAAGCGGCCAATAGAGCGGCGGCAAAAAATGCTTTATTCATAAGACTCTCCGAGTTGCAATTAAAAATTATCATATCAAACAAATCTCTTTTCCTATATAAATTTCTATATCCTGCCAGCCATTTTTTTTCTAAACTCGCGCCTTTCAAAAACCTCTTTCTTTACTTCCAAATACCAATCTCGTTGCTCTTGATCGGCGTCGGTTTTTGCGCTAGGAATTGCAGCCTCTACATGCCGCCACTGGCTTTTGTCGATTGCTATCCATCGGGTTGCCGCCTTCTCCCGCTCTTTCGGCAAAGCATAGGCCATGTTCCTCAATGCCATAGCCTTTATCGTCATTCCTAACTGTCTTATTTGGTGTATGTCCGGCTTTATGCATCCAAGCACTTCTGCAGCTATTTCTGCTGCCGTTGCCCCTTTATCACCACGTTTTTTCATCGCGACAAAAGCCGCTTGAAGCCTAGCTTCAAGCTCGTCTTGTATTTTATCTGAGAACGCCATAGTGTTTTAACTCCAATGCTTTTCAAGTTTCTCTAAAATCTTTCTGCGTTCCACCCTGCCAGCCATAGCAGGATTTATTTTCCGCGTCACGCCATCGAAATCTCCGCTATCGCACAGGTCGTTAAGATCATGCTCAATCCAATACCATGCAGCGGATAAAGCGGCTCCATCAACAGTAGAAACAAATTCAGGATCAATCTGCTTATCTGCCCACCCGAAAAATATCCGATAGTTATCAGCGAATGTCAGCCCGATCCATCCGCGTCCACGGTAACGCCAGCCGTCGCCGCTCGCCTCATCGCCATTGCCGTAGCGATTCGCGTAAACACGGTTAGCCAATTCGATTGGCCTATTAGTATATCTATTAGCTTGCGCTTCGCTTTTAAATCGATTCGGCCAAACTGCGCGAATGCGAGATGCTTTGCTGTAGTTTAGGTTTTCTTCAAGCCGGCTAAACCCTTTGCTCTCGTGTCCGCATTGCGCGATAAAATATCGCAGTCGCGTCGGTTTATCTAGCCCAGCGAGAGGGATGATTGCCGTCAAGGCGTCGAACGTCCCCGGCTTGGCGTTCGGGAAAAGCCTGTAGAAAAGTTCTTCATTCATTAGAGATATTCCGCGTTTTTTAGTTGTCTGATTCGATATTGGATATCTGATCTAACATCGTCTCGATAGCCTCTCGGATAAGCGGCCATTCATCGGGGTTGATACCTATTCTCGCCTCATCCTGCTCTACCACCACGAATAGCCCGCCGCCCACATCTTCCAAGTGAATGACGGTAGCCCCGCCATCGTTGATGTCAGATTCTTTTGTCTTTACCATGATAGACTTTAAGACAGTTTGATATTTTTTCTCTTTTTCAGCCATTTTCAATCTCTCCAAAAGGCCATCTGTTTTCTTCTTTCCACGAAACGCCGGCCGCAGTTTTGCAGTTTGCCGATCCATATCTGCGCGCCTTGCTTTTTGCCGTATCGCTTGAATACGCCTATTTCGACGATCAAGCTATCGTCTCTCATAATCCCCGCATCTACGAGCGCATCCTCAGTAGAGCGTATTAGCTTGCTCAAATCCGGCGTTCGAGTGATGTAGATCGGCGCGTCTTTTTTCAGCACTCCAGAGTTTTTCCCTGCCCCGTAATGATTTTTTGGCCGAAGGAACAGAAAAACAACCGATAACACGACAGGTCCATCCGCCATTACCCAACCGGATGCATCGGCCGCTTCTCGCGCCGCCCACTTGACGGATTCGCGCCACGGCTTGACGTGCTTCGATGATTCGATCATCACCCCGTTGCCGACATGCCGCTTGCTCCCTTGCGGCGCTGGCAAGCCAGGCGCCCAAAATCCGAGCGAGGCGTCAGCTGCTACCTTACGGAGCAGTTCGTCAAAAACATCCGCCGCCAGCGTCATGCCGCCTCACATCCGCCGGCCATCCCATCCCGAGCCAAAAATGAGGCGATTTGAGGCGCTGAATCTTCCGTGGAATAGCAGGGTAGCGGGCCGTCCCGTTGCGCGCCTTGTAGCGCCTCGTTGGTGCCTTCTCGCACGTCTGCCGTAGCCGGTTCTTGGCAGGGGAATATCGCGTAGCCGGTTTTTGCGTTTTCGCCGGTCGCCCGATCCACAAGAGTCGCGGATTCCAGTCCATCGCCGAGCGCGTACAGAATCCAGACTTGATCCCCGCTTGCGCTGTTGACTGCGGCGGGAAACTCCCGAGTTTTAGTTCGCAGCAAAACCATGTCGCCGTGAGCCAGTTGCGCCAACCATTCGTTTCTCGTCATTCGGATTTCCCCTTATCGCCCTGTGCTACCGAAGCCGTTTTCGCCGCGCGTCGTGGTCCCGGCGAACTCGCTCACCACCTTGATCGTCTGCCCGCAAGCCGGAACGATCAACAGTTGAGCGATTCTGTCGCCGCGCTTGATTTGAAACAGCGAATCGCCGTGATTGAACAAAAGCACTTTTACCTCGCCGCGATAGTCGGAGTCGATCACGCCAGCGCCGGTATCGATTCCCCATTTCGCCGCCAATCCAGATCGCGGCCAAATCAAGCCGACTTTATCCGGGTCAATCGCAACAGCTATCCCGGTGGATACCAAATATCTGGAGCCGATCCAAGAGCAATCTTGATCGGCGTACAAATCCCATCCCGCCGCAAATTCGCTGCCTTTCGTCGGGACGGTTGCCGTTTCTGTGAGCAGTTTGACTAGCAATGTCATCGAGCCAAATCCTTAATCGTGAGCGTTTCATTGATCCAAGCAAAACGTAGTACGCCAGTTCTGCCGTGGCGGTTTTTCAAAACGTCTAACTCGGCAATCCCCTTGTCAGGACTTACTTCGTTGTAAACCTCATCGCGATAGAGCGTGATGATTTGATCGGCTTCTTTCTCTATTCCGCTGCTATCGGCCAAGTCGCCCATTTGCGGGCGCTTGTCCTGTCGCCCTTCTACCGCGCGATTTACTTGCGCCAAGGCGATTACTGTGATGTTCAAATCTCTCGCCAGATTTTTAAGCGATTGCGCTACGCCGGCTATTTCCTCGTGGCGTTGCGCGTTTCCTGGTACCGCGATTCGCTGGAGATAATCGACAAGCAACACGCGCATTCCTTTTTCGACGTGCCATTTGCGCGCTTGACCAACAATGTCGGAAACGGTTGGAGAAGATTTGTCGGCGACGAATATCGGATAACCGTTCAAATGCACGCTGCCATCGCCAAGGGTTTTAAAGTCTCGATCAGAAAGAGTCGCGGCCCTCATGTCTTGCAGAGATATTTTGGTTGTCATCGACATGAAGCGCAGCCCGATTTGATACGCTGGCTGTTCTGCGCTAGCGATTCCGAAAGGAACGCAAGCGTTGAGCGCGAAATTCAGGCCGATTGCCGTTTTCCCCATCGCCGGACGCGCCGCCACGACAACCAAATCGCCGCGATGCCATCCGCCTAAAGCGCGGTCCAAATCGATTAGCCCGGTAGAAGCTTCGACTTTCCCCTTGCGCTCATGCATTTCGTCAATCCATGACATCGCCTCTCCAAGCAATTCCGGCATGTCGAATTCGTGCTTTTTCTCTTGCGAGAATAGCCTTAGCAATCCAGCCGCAGCGGCCGATATGGCTTCGTCTCCGTCTTTGTCGGCAGTTGCGAGCAAAGCGTTTGCAATCGCCTTGGCCGTAGCGATTCTAGCGTTTTTCTTTAACCGCGCGGCATGAATGTGAAGATTCGCGCCGGAACAGTGCATCTCCATTTGCTGAGTGATGTAAATCGCAACGTCCCGGCCAAGCCCTTCATCGATAGCGTTCATTTCGCTGGCTATAGTTGCGGGGTCTAGCGGAATCCCCTTGTTAGCCAGCAACTCCACCACTCGCCAAATCATTTTGTTGCGCGGTGATTGGAAATGCTCGTGAGTCAACCCGACTTCGTAAAATCGCTCGGGGGCGAAGAACAAACCGCCGATAATCGTCTGTTCTAGAAACAAGCCATCGTCTTTCATGCCGTCGCTCCCGCGAAAAAGCCGGAACGCCTTGAAGGCTCTATTGCGGCTTTATGCGCTTGAGCTTGCGCTTTGCTGGCTTCCCACGCTCGGCCTTTTCTCAGCCAATTCAGCCAAACCCCATCGATGGCCTTTGGTGATGGCGGGGATGCTCGGTAGTGATTCGCGAATCGTAGAGTTTGCTCGGCTATCCATGCTTTGTCGGTGTGGCCTTGCGCGGCTGCGATGGCTGTGCGTTCGGACGTGATTTCAAAAAACCAGAGAGTGCCGCCCGACAGGGCGGGATTTTTCGGCGCAGCCGCACTCTCTTTTTCCTCATCCACATCCCTTCTGCACTCTGCACTCTGTACTCTGTCAATGAGTACTCCGTGAGTACTCAGTGAGTGTTTGTCTTGTGATTGATTTATATAAATATTTTCTTCTGTTAGGTTTTCGCTTGACCGAACAGAATCACTTGATGCTCCGTGAGTACTCAGTGAGTAATCATTGATTGGTGGCGGAGGGGGCGGGTACTTTGGAGCGGATGGGCGGTTTATTAATTGGTGTCGCCACCCTGTCACATACCACCAATTTCTTCCGTTTGCCGAGTACTCCAAAAGCAACCCCTGTCCGATCAACTCGGCTATAATGTCGCTAACTTGCTGCGACGTGATGCCGTCTGACGGGAATACTTCGGCTTTCAGAGTTTTTGCCGAAGCCGGGTGAACGCCTTGATCGTCGCAAAAATTCCACATTCCGATGAACGCGAGTCTCGCCATTGGAGAGCATTCCATGACTTGCTCGCTAGACCAGAATTCGGGCTTTATGCTGCGTATGCGACTCATTGCTTTCCCCCCATTTCCACGAACCGATCAATCGACGGGAGCGCCACCAGGAACTCGTCAAACGTCGCTTGCGGGCGGCTTCGCACCCATGCCCAGATCGCTACAAGCCGAAGCCAGTCGGGCGGAAATTGAGGTTTCGATTCGAGCGACTCGCACAAGTCGCGCGCAAAAGATTCTGCATTCATTCGGCTTTCTCCGGCGCAACCAGCAGCCAAATTTTGATCAAGCGCGGGTGAATTTCGATGGACTGCAATAAGGCTTGCTCCGGATTGTAAATCTCATCGAGATTTTCCAATATCCCGCCAATTATCTTGGCTTGCATAAAATCGCCTTCGTGATTGATCGTGAAGCATACGGTTTGCTTCCCAGGCTTCATTGCTTCAATCGTAATATCGCAATCGCATCGGGGACATTTCATTTTCCGCCTAACCCTCCATCGCTATAAAACCCTTCTTTGATGTCTTCAATAGCGTGCTTGTAGCCGTGGACAAAAGCGGTTGGGTAGTGATAAGCAGCCTCTTTTATTTTTTTTTCTTCAATTCCGTGCGCTTCCAAAATCCCACGGATATATGCCCAATGCGCTTCCGCGAGTTCTTTGGCGCGGGTAGTTGTGTCTATCATGTCGCTGTTTCCAGGTGTTTTTGTTATCAATCATGATCCAATTCAAGCAACTTCCGCATCGCCTTCCTTGCGGTTTCTATTTCGGAGAATTCTTTATCTCCGAACAGAGCCAGAGTAAATCTGGCGGCAACCCAGCCAGCAAAGAAACCGGCAGAAAATACGATTGTTCCAAGCATTTAATTCTCCGATTCGTAAGTTCAAAAAAGTTTAGCTTCATCCCCACATCGGCGCGTAATCTGCCACCGTATCAGGATCGTCCTCAACAGTTTCCGATTTCTCGATACGTGATCCGCGAATCGAACGCGCCCATTTCAGCAGTTCAAAGCATTCCTTCTCATGCTTGCAGTGCATATCATCACGACAAGCGGAAAGTTTTTCGATTGCCGAGTCAATGTCGATCATTTCTTTTTGACGATCCCGTTTTTTATGCAAATGTGACAGACTTGGCTCTTTGTCAATCCGGTAGCCAAAACAGACCTTTTGTTGTGCAGAGGTTTTCCGTCACTATAAATCGCAGCGATAATAGCGATTTCTTTATCCCTTTGGATGCTTCTGTTACACCTTAGATTTATCCGCCTTGCCCGTTGACTAATCGCGTTTATCGATCTTTCTTTTTCAGATTTCGGCATGTGCTTGGCCGCAATCTTGGTTCCGTAAAGAGGATAGTATTTCACTAAAACCTCGTCTTCCTTTGCTGTCCATTCTCTCCATTGCCTGATAGGTTTTTTCATTTCTTATTTGCCATGAATCGGTTGTGTTCTTCTCGCGTCAGCTTGCGATACATGCCGTGCTTTTCGCAGTGGATGAACGGAACAAGCCCCTTGACCCGGTAATAAATCGCTTTCATTTGCAATCCGCATATCGGGCATTTCTCGGATACCTGGACGTGGTATACAGGTCCGCTCATCGCACCGCGAACATGACGACAATTGCCGCCAGCGCAGCGGCGACGATCCAACAGCCGGCGACGATCAAGACAGCGGCCATCATTTCGGCACCGCCACGACGTGGAAATAAGCATCCGCCCAAAACTGGACGCCAAGCTCTTCGTAATACCGCCGAATTACTCCGGCGTTTTTTTTAGATACGGCATCGGCGGAATGCTCGAAATGGAAAACGGTGCTAATAGCGCATCCGGTCGCTTGCGCGACTTGGGTTTGGTTGCGCTCGATTGCTGCGCGGGCCATTCGCGCCTGGGTAGGAGTTATTCGGCCTATTTGGGCCGGGCGGTGATGGCGGCTGCTTGATAAAGGCATGGACTTTAAACCGCCAGCATCGCCCGATTGATCGGTTTTATCGTGCGACATGGCTCGCACCTATTTCATGCCGCTCTTGCATGCCGCCCCCGGCGTGCAGTCGCCAGAAAAAGGCTTCCGGCTTTCCAAGCACGCGGGAAACGGCCGGAATCCAGCGAGGCGGGACTCGGTTGTGAACCGCCCACCAGCGCACGGTTTCGCGCCGCCGTGCGCCGACCTCTCGAGCGACTGCCGCGAACCCACCGGCCGCCATGATCAGTTGTCTTACGTTATCAGTATCGTTGCTCATGAGCATTATCTTTGCTCACTTGAAATAAAAAATCAAGGGGTGTATATAGTGCAAAAATATTGCTCATTGTTTATAATAGCGAGAGTGTATTTAAAATGTTATATGATATAGCCGAAATGACCAGACCAAAGACTGCGACCAACCCTTCGTGGGGCCGAAATCTGTCCAAGATCATTGAAGACAGATTCGACAGCCAGCGCCAAGCCGCGAGAATTCTTAAAATAAAACAGACCACTCTTTCTTCCTGGTGCCGTGGCGTTTGGCCTGGGGAATCCGACGCAAAGATGGTTGCTGCTCAACTCGGGGTGGAATATGCGCGGCTGGTTGCCGGTGACAGCGACAAGCCGGATGACTCATTGATGGAAGTCGCTATCCGGGTCGCGAATGATGTTGTAGCGGAAACGCTCGGAAGCGTCGATGCGGCCACTAACGCGAAGCTAGTCAGTCTCGCCTATTCAAAACTGCGGGACGGCGGCAAGCCGTGGGACTTGCCGACATACATCAAAAGCCTTGTTTCTCTTATAAAAATAGCGAAGCAAGACTGATCCCAGCAACCATACCAACCAAAAAAGCCGCGAACAGTGCGGCTTTTTTTGCGTGCCCGTAAGCGATTAGAAGCGCTAAGCGGGCGTCTGTCTCTATTGTAAGCTGTTCTTTTATTTGCACTTTCCATCTCCATTAGTGTTTTAAAGCAAACCTGCCAGCCAGCCAGCCAGCCAGCCAGCCAGCCAGCCAGCCAGCCAGCCAGCCAGTAAATTATAAATGAGCAATCTTATTGTGCAAGCGTGTTGACTTCGCAGAATTTGAGCATTATAGTTGCTCATGCCGGCCGCGCAATGCGGCCGCGCATCCTCCTCGTGATGGTGTTCCCCCGGCCTTGGCCGGGGGCTTTTTAAGGAGATGGGCATGTTGCGAGAATTCTTGACGACTATCGAGCTAGCCGGCGAACCGCTAGCGGCGACGGTTTCTTACGAGCGGTGCCCTTTCGACGGGCATCCGATTATCGATAGCGTGGTAATCGAGCGCGGCGATGGAGAGCGCCGCAAGAAGCTCGACATTACCGACATGCTGGCCGAATGGCATTTCACGCTTTTCGAAGGCCAGATAGAAGACGCTGCAGCCGCCGCAATCGCTGCTTATCAATCCGAGCGCGCGTCGATTGATCGGCGATGGGGAGCTATCGCATGAGCTTTAAAACTTATGAGCAAACGCGCTCCGCTGTCGTGGTTAGCGCGGCCATGCTGGTCAAGTACTGGCGTCGTGGCGATAGCGATTTGTCGGCCATGATCGCCGAACTTGCTGCTGACGTTGACGCGCATCGAGCGGCGACTGCCGAGATGAATGAAGAAGCCAAGAGCAAGTGGAGGGAAGCGGCATGAAAAAGGCATTTAAGCCGAGGCTGATCCTGGTCGCGGACATTAACGGCGAAATCCTGTACCCAGTCCGCTTGATGCGCGATGAACTCGGGATTAGCCAGCGTAAAATTCTGAGAAATCAGGCCACGCGCGAAACGATGCCGCGCGACGTGACGCCGAAAGCGATGGCATTGCCGGAACGGCGCGGATGGTTGGCGAGGTTGCTGTGGTGGATGGCATGACGCTTGAACAGTTGAAATCACAGATTAAGCGGGATGCGTCGCTGTTATTCCAAACTGCTTACAACAGCCGGATTACCGGATACTTGATACTTGTGTACTAACAAAAAACGCCTTCACTGCTAGCACTGGGAAGGCGCGGCACAACCGAGGAGAATGAGAAATGATGTCGAAAAAGATTGTACAGCTTGAAGCCGTGCGGCGCAACAGGCAACCGGCCCGCCGCGATTATCATCAGGACATGCTGACAGCGGCAATCCTGCAAATCCGCGCCTTGTGCGCCGAAATCGCTGCGCTGAAAAAGATGATCCCGCCACCGCATTTTTGTGATGGCTTGGAGAAATGAGATGAGCAAGCTAAAGGCGAAAGCGCCGGAAACCGTCAAGCCGGGCAAAATCAAGATGCTTACATTCTCCAAGTCCGGCGTCGGCAAAACATGGCTGAGCATGGATTTTCCTGCTCCATACTATATCGACTGCGAGGGTGGCGCGCGGCTGGCGCACTATCAATCAAAGCTAGCTGAGAGCGGTGGCGCTTACTTCGGGGTTGAGGATGGTGCGCTCGATTTCGCGGCCGTGATCGGACAGATAGAGGCGTTGGCGACCGAGAGCCACCCATACAAAACTCTGGCTATTGGATCAATCACAAAGCTGTATCAGCACGCTATCGCGTGCGAACAAGCCAGATTGGGCGATAAAGATGCGTTTGGCGCTTCAAAAAAGCCGGCTGTTGCGATGATGCGCCGTTTGGTGACTTGGATTCAGCGGCTCGACATGAACGTGCTGTTCGAGTCGCATGAGGCGGTTGAATGGGGTATCAGCCAGAAGACTGGACAACGCGAGGAAATGGGCGCGATTCCAGAAGTTTGGGATAAACTTATTTACGAGCTTGATCTTACCTTGCGACTGGAAAAGCGCGGTCCCGCTCGCGTTTGCGTTGTCAGGAAAAGCCGGCTCGTCGGGTTCCCTGAGGGCGAAAACTTCCCTTGCTGCTATTCCGAATTCGCGACTCGGTACGGAAAGGATTTCATTGAAGCCGATCCCGTTCCTATAGAATTGGCTACCGCCGAACAAGTCAAGGAAATCAACCGTCTTCTCGGGCTGGTGAATATCCCAGATAAAGAAATCGAATCCATGCTATCGCGCGCAACGGCCGATAGCGTGGCTGAACTGTCCGCACAACACGCGACCGCGATGTTGCAATGGCTACTAAAAAAGGTGACACAATGAAATTCACTCCGAAAACAGCCGACGAGATTGCGGCCGATACCCTGCTTGCCGCTGGCGTTTATCCGTTTGAAGTACTGAAAGCGGCGAATAAGTTCAGCAAGGCAGGGAACGAGATGATCGAGATGGTTATTGGGGTTTATGATTCTGGCGGCGATTGCGTCCACGTCTTTGACTATCTGCTTGAAAAACTGGCTTACAAGCTGCGCCATTTCGCCGAAACGACCGGACAAATGGAGAAATACGAAAATGGCGAGTTGCTGGCTATTGATTGTGAGGGCAAATCTGGCTTTTGCAAAATCGTGATCGACACGCAACCTGGTTATGCGCCAAGGAACTCAGTCAAGGATTACGTTGTCGCCGCAAGCGATGAAAAACCAGCTACGGCCAATCCATCGCGGCCGACCATGACGCCAGCGCACAAGGCGAGTATGGCGGCGCAAGCGCCGGCCGCTTCCGGTGCGTTTGACGACGATATTCCTTTCTGAATGAAAGCAATCCTCTACGTCGAAGACTTGGCCGAACGGCTCGGGATAACTCCTAATGCCGTTCGGCTTCGTCACCAGCGCCGTAGCCAATCAATCCCTAAGCCGCTCCCGAAAGAGCGCACTGGCGGCAAATTGGCTTGGCGAGTGAGCGACTTTGAAAGATGGCTCGATCAACTTGATAGGAGAATAGAACGATGTCAATCGAGGTAACGCTACAAAAATTATTCGCTGATCTTGTTGATTCAGAGATACAGCAGGAGCTAGCCGTCGAGTGCGCCGGTCGCATTTATCGCCGCCTATCGGAAGAAAAAAGAGCCTATTTGGATGATTTTTCATCCAGATACGATTCCGGGCTAGAATCTGACGAAGCCATGAATTCCGCATTAGATTCTGAATTGCAAAAAGAATTTGAAGCAGAAGCAGACTGGCTTGCTGGACGAATTGAAGAAATTAAAAAATCCAGAAATATCAATATGAAATGGAATGTTTATTACGACAATGATACCGGCCCGAACGATGAAGGTTTTTTGGAATGGTGGACCGTGACGGACGGAGATCGATCATTTAAGGCGGGCACCAAAAAAGATGCAGAATGGCTTTGCCATTCTCTGAATGAAAGATTTAAAGAGTGAAGTTGGACAATTGGTTAGGAGGTCTTACAAAAAATCACGGCATCCGAATTAGATTTTAAACACCATCCATCCTAGATATCAAATGCTCGGCCGTGACATGCACATATCGGCTTAGCATCCCGAGTCCAGAATGACCAGAGAGCGCCATCAATATTGTTGTTTCGTTCAAGCGATTAGGGAGATAGAGCTATGATTGATAATACATAGCAAGACGCTATTAATTATAAATTTTGATATAATTTCAGTAACCACACGACAGGAGATAAAAATGATCGGAACTTGGTTGAGATTCGGGGAAGGCGAGCCTCCTTATGACGGTGAAGCTTTGGTGTACATCCGCGCTTACGGCGGAGACATTATAGATGCTCTTGAGGGTCGCACTACAGAAGCAGTTATTGCTATCCATCGCTGCGGTTGGCTACACGAGCAAAACGGAAACAGCTACAGCGTTCCGAACGGATTGTTATGGACATCGATTCCGCCGCCGAATTAGCCACCATCCATCCTAGATATCAAATGCTCGGCCGTGACATGCACATATCGGCTTAGCATCCCGAGTCCAGAATGACCAGAGAGCGCCATCAATTCTGCGGCGCTCCATCCTTTCTCAGCCAGCCGTGACAACGCTTCATGACGCAAATCATGTAGCTTCAAGTCTTCAATCGAGCATCGCTTCCGGCAATAAATGAACTGCTGAGAAAGATGGACGGTTTTTCGATACGGTAGCAACCGGCCGTCAATCCTAGCAGGCAATGATCGGATTGCGGAAACGGCGCGCATGGATAGCGGGACCGTTCGCGACTTGCCGGATTTTGTGTCGGGGAGGCGCAAAGTGCGGGATGAAAGATCAAGGTGTTCGCGCCGCGCGTTGACGAGTTCCCCGGCCCGCATTGCCGTTTCGAGCAGGATTATAATAACGGCGCGCAAGATCGGCGGCGCAGATTCGAGCAATTGATCTTCTTCGGCTGGCGTAATGCGGCGGTTGCGATGCTGTGGGAGTTTCGGGCGCTTGACGTTTTCTATTGGATTCGATAGCGACTCGAAACCCCACTCGCGCCGAGCGACGTTGATCGCTGCGCTGATCGTACTCAAGTCACGGTCAACCGTCCCGGCCGCTACCGTTTTGAGTCGAGCATCGCGGAAAGCGGCGAAATCGGCGCTTCGCAACGTGGCGACGATCCGGCCGGCTATCGGCTGGCGTTCCAGCATCGCGATACGATAGATTTCCTGGGCCGAGCCTTTTTTTGACGGACTGATTTCGATCCGGTAGCGGGCCAGCAATTCTCCGAGCGTTGTTCGCTCCCCTTCGGACCTGGGCATCCACGCTCCCCGGTCCATGTCAGACTCAATCAGACGCGCCCATGCCTCGGCTTCCGCGCGGGAACCGAATGTTCTCGACTGGTCCGGGTATCCCTTCCGACGAACGCGAGCGCGCCACTGTCCGGTAGCGCGCTTGATGATTTGTGCCATGCCTAGGAGTCTAGCAAAGACTCCAGACAAAATTGGATCGGATAGCTTATCGGCCGCTCGCCAGCGACGAGATACCGCAACTGGCGAGGGCTAACCCCGATCCGCCGCGCGATTTCCCGCTGTGTGAGCGGGATCGCGTCCAGCAATCCCCGGATGTATTCCGGGGATTGGTTGAGGCGGTTGGCGTCAGGCTTCATTTGTGACTAGATATTGCGACCGTAGCCGCTTGACCGCTTCCGCGTCTTGCGCCTCGGTGAGCGTCAGCCGATCCGAGCCTCCTGATTGATAGATAGTTGCTGACTTAACGCCAGTCAAAAACCACCCCGTAGCGAACCTCTCGATTTTAACGGTAGTCCCGACCCGATTCCGAGCTATTTTCGCGTATGCGTTCGGAACCTTCCCGCCGCTCGTTGATTCGACCACGGCACCAACCGCCGCCTTGCGGGAGCCGACCAAAGCAAGAACCTCCTTTTCACTCTCATCAGCCAGCGCCGCGATTTCGGCGTAATCAGTGTAAGCGTGAGCGGTAGCGCGCCCGTTGACCGCTTTAAGTGCCGCCTCGATGGCGGAAGCGTTTTTTTCTTCGATTTTTACTTTCATGCCGTTGCCGTTGCTGTTCATTTATCTATCCTCGGTTTCGCCGCGCCGTTGTGGCTGGCATGGGCATAGACTAGAGGAACGCTGTTCCCATGTCAACGCCTTTTTTTAGATTGGCCAAAAATTTCTCGATGGCCCAAATTCGGCCCAGATTCGGCCTGATTTTGTTCGATCAACAATATTATTGCAGCCAATCAACAAGTTATTGCTGTTATTCGCATGTAGTTAACCGCAGCAGCACTCCGGTTAGATCGGCATTCAAATTCAGCATATTGCGCTTAATAGCCTGATAACGCTTAGGTTTGAGCGCGTCTAGTCGCTTCCAGGCGCGTCTGAGTATGTCGCCAGCGATGGCCCAAAATTGGCCCAAAATATTTTCTATCCCCTGTTGACACTGCCGCTGCGCTACGGTAGTATATCAACCATCAAGAGCGGCATGGGGCCGCCGAGGAGAGAGAGATGATTAAGATCGAAAGTGTTTTCGTCGGAGCCGCCACAAGCGGCCGGCCCATGGGCGCAGGTCTCCTTTATAGCGACAAGGAGATGTTCGCTTGGCAGCGCTCGGCCATGGCAGAACGCGCTAGGAAGGCTCGGATTGACGGAGAAAAATGGCGCATAGAGGTGCGCCGCTAACAACCCCCCCCGCCCCGGCGGGGCCTAAAGCGGCATGGGGCCGCCGAGGAGAGAGAGATGAACGAAGAAATCAAGAGCCTTTCAGCCGATCAAGAGATGCTGTCTGCCATTACCGAAGCGGCCGAACGCGGCCTCGGGTCGGACCAGGAAGCGTTGCGCTGATGGCGCGACTCTGACGGTCGGCTGTTCGCCTCAGAGCGCACCGCCGTCATCCCCGGCGCTCGCCGGGTTGAAGTAGAATACGAGCGCGGTGCCGGATACCGGGCCGCCGACTGAAACCATGCTCCCGCCGCAAGGCGGGCAGGAGAAAAAAATGAATATCGAAGAAAGAGAGGATCTTCTTGCCACGATAGCCCGACTTGGCCCGCCGCCCATGTCCGCGAAAACCGAGGCGCTTCACGTTCTGGGCTCCCGCGACTGGGGAGACTACCGGCTTGACTTCGGCATTGGCGGGCCGCGCGGCGGGCCGGATTCAATCGCCGGACTGCGCGGAATCCGCCGAACCGGCGGTGAATACATAGTCGCCGACGAAATCCGCGATTTGCTTTAGAACCGCGCAATCTGGCCAACACCAACCCCGCCCCACGCGGGGCATAGCGCGGCATGGGCCTGGGAGAAAGAAGATGACCAAATTTCAGCACGCCTCCGAGATGGCGCGCATGACAGCAGAACTGGCAGAAATGCGGGACAGCGCCAATCTTGCGGCTGCTGCTGCCGAATATCAGGCAGCAGCCGATGAGTTCGAGAAATCGGCGGTATACCGCCGCACAATCGGCGGCAAAGCTGCCGCCGCTCGGCATCATCGTATCGGCGTTCGCCTTCTTAGGCGGGCACATGAAATGCTATGACCACAATTACCACCCGCCCCCCCGCGCGGGGCTTAACGCGGCCTATGCCGCTTGGAGAAATGAGATGAGAGCAGAAATAAGGGAGATGGCCGAGTCGCTCGGCTATGAAATCAGCGATTTTGATATCGATCAAATAATTGATCGATATCACCACATAATTGTGGCGAATAAAGCGGCACAAATAAAAAATGCCGTCCGATGGTATTTTGAAGGGAAAGAGAGATGATAATGAAATTCAATGCATCTATAGCCGGCGAAGGACCCGGCACGCAGTTTTACGCCTCAAGCGTCAAGGCTGCGAAAGTAATCGCAACGAAGCTGCTTGAAGCGGGCTGCATCCAAGACCAGAGGATCACGCTGGTTGAGATCAAGGATGATGAGATGGGAAATATATACCGAACAGACAACGTTTATTACAAGGAAAGAGGAAAATGGAATAACCATAGCTATGGAAGACACGACAAAAGACGCTCCTGGATGCACGGCAAATGACCGCTCCAAGTCCAGGCGCGGCCCTAGCCGCGCTCCGCAAGCGCGCAATCTTCACATGCGCGTATTGCGGCAAAGAGTTTGAGGCGCGGGCATACCCTCCGCCTCCAGCAAAAAGATATTGCTGCCCTGGGCACAAAGCCAATTCTGCTAAACGAAGAAATAGGAATGATAAAAATGGGAACTAACTATTACTGGTACGATAAGCCAGACTGCCCGTGTTGCGGGCGGTCTTTCGACTCGCTGCACATCGGAAAGAGCAGCGGAGGGTGGTGTTTCAGTCTGCATGTTATTCCCGAGCTTGGAATCAATAGCCTTGATGACTGGCGGGCAAGGTTCTCGATTGAAGGATCGCACATCAAGGATGAGTGCGGATACGCTGTATCGTTAGATGAAATGCTATCGATAATAACTGAAAGGGAAGGGCGCATTGACGATTGGGGCAAATTCGCCTGTTTTGGATACAAATCAGAGGCGGATTTCCACGCGCGCAATTTCAGCGAGCGCGGCCCCAATGGGCTAATGAGGCACCGACTAAATTACAGGTGCGTTTCTCAAGGCGGTGGAACTTGGGATTGTATTGTAGGGGAGTTTTCTTAGGCTGCAAAGGTCATAAGGCAAATACGGCTAAAACGTAGGAAATAAAAATGCAAGAAAATCCAGATCGCGATAAAACTAAAGTTTATAAAAGCGATGACTTGAGAAGTGGAGAAGATGACGCGCAAAATCGCGCGCCAGGTCCGCTTTCATTGATTGAGCGAAAAATGCTCGAAGCATTTCGAGAGTTAAATGAAGATGAATTGACAGGTCACTCGTCCAAATAAAACCTGACAGAGTGAACGATCCCCTTTCCTGCAAAGTGGATCGCCTTGATGTCGTGTTCTGGGTTAATGTCTGGCTTTCGGATAACGAAAGTCCAGATATTCCCGTTCTTGCTTTCAGGCCTGAAGTAGCGGAAATAGCGCAATCCCGCTGTCGCTTTCGGCCAATAGTCGATCCCGTTGAACGTGTATGGTGCGTCTAGCGCGTTTGACCAGTAGCCACGGTCCCAATTGTACATCGCTACAAATCCCTGATATTCGCCGTAGCCGTATGGCAATGAAGGCGGATTGTCCCAATAGTTGAAGCCGAAATCTATGAGAGTCCCGACCGGGTTATAGGAGTCTGGGACGGCAAACAAGTAATCGACGGAACGAATATCCGTACCGCTCAAAAAACGGGTATCCACCGATTGCAGGTTTGTATACAAAAACATGCTGACATTTGTTTTCCACGTCCCATCAAGATAGGTTTCATCTCCGAGTTCTACGGTAATTTCGAGCGTGTTCCACGATGCGTCAGCGAGCAAAAAGTCGCTGGTTCCAACGGCCTGGTCATTGACGAGAAAATCTACAGCATCGCCAGGAAACAAAATAGCGTTTGCCGTCCAATCCGTGTATTCAGGATAGTTGCCTAGGTTCAGCCCGCCGCTACCGTTATATGCCGTGGCAGGCAATCGATGTGATCCCCAACTGTTCATACATATCACTAGCTTATGAAAGTCTTGCGTGATAAACGCTTTACTGCTAACCCAATAAACCGGATTGCCGCCGCTTTGCAACCATGAGCCGTCCCACATATCGACGTTTGCCGCATTTTGATATTGATACTGTGTTGCCCATTCGTAAAAAGTCCCCGAGTAAACCATTTGACCGGATACCGGCATCCCATTACCGCTCGGTATCAATTTGCCAGCGACTCCCGCCGCGTTGTTGTTGAACGTGTGATAAGCGGGACCAAAACTCTCGTACCATCCTGGTGGCCTAGGGTGATCGGCGAACCCGATGATTCTCGGTTGCGCCCAATCCTTGTTATTGAACTTCACAACAACCCGGTCGCCAACTCTGAATAGCGCGCCGCCGATCCCCATATAATCGATAGGTACGCTCGAAAGCGTGGAAGTCTGATTAGTGTTGAGATTGCGATTAGCGTCCGCCCACGCCGGTTCGAGATCAACGTCCCCGGTGTTCGCCGTCTTTGCCGTCAAGGTGCCGATCCGGTAAAACGGTTTCCATTTCCGCCAGCCCGGTTCCATGCAAAATGCCGTTAGCGAGTTCGGGACGCCCGCGTTATAGAGCGGGTCGAGGATGCCATGCTTGTTGTAATCGTAAACGGCTAGCGTGCCCTTGGGATGGCCCGGAACGATGATCGGCTTATCCGCGTTCGTGGTGACTTCTATTGTCCCAACGTCGCCAGTCAATCGATTAGAGTAATCGCAACACCAAATGTCAATCGTTTCTTCCTCTATCTCTTTTTCTAACCGTTCCTTCTCGTCTAATAGCGCGGCCTTTTTCGCTTTCAGCATGTTGATTTGCCGTTGCGCGCCCTCGACTTTGGCGATAAACCCGGCAATGCTTCTCGAAGCAGCGTCCATGAGCTTCTCCTTTTCTTCCCATTTCAACTCTTGGTTGTTTGCGATATAAGTCAGGCCGGACATGGCCGCTTGTATCGCCCCCTCATTGAGCAAAATGATCGCTTGATTCGCCAGTATCTCGGTTCCTATTTTTGCCAGTTCCGAGTTTATTTCCTGCAACCGGCTTTTGATGCGGTCGGTTTTGCGGCCGATAGTGGCGGTATAAAGCCCCTTGCCCTGGTTCGCCGTGATCGTCGCCTTACCCATCGCTGGCCTCTAAGTAGCTGTTCTTAGGCCCGATGAAGTAAGAAAGCTCGTTGATCGTCAAGCTTGCGCTTTTGAATAGAAGCGTATCGCCGGGCTTCAAGTCTTTTCGCATCGGTATCCGCCAGCGTTGCGAGGAACTGTTTGACGATTGATTTAACAAGCTATCAAGTTCAACGGTTTGCTGATTGCCGTATGTCAGCTTGCGCGAACCGGATATTTCGACGGGGCAATCGTTGATCGTCTCCGATATATCGGCACGCTTGAAATAAAACATGAACAGTTCGGTATCGCGCAACGAAAGGTCCGTCAATTGCTCGCGAAAGGTGAACGTGACTTCCGATCCGATCAATTCCGACAAGTCGATAGACGGCACGCCGGCCAGAGTGAGGAAACAATCGGATTGATCGATGCTGCGAATGCGTAGCGTTGCAGAAGCGACGACAAGCGGATTGCCGGCTATCTTGAAAATGAACCGATAGCCGATAACTGCCCGCGAATCAGTGACGGAAGGAACCGTGTTGATTCGTGAGCGCGGCGCAAAAGACGGAACCGGCCGCGCGGCGACTGGCGGCCTAAAGATCATTCCTCGAACCAAATGGTAGGCAATACGGAAGTGTTGACGGAAGACAGAAAGCGCAGCGTGAACAGCGGATAAGTATCGCTGCCGTCAATCTCGATTCCCAAATTATCGAACACGAGCGAATCGTGCCCAGACTGCGGATGTACAGCCGTTGCGTGAATGATCCCAGCAATCGTGGTCGGTTCAACGGTGTAAGTGTGCTTGCATGTGCTTTGCATCGTGCTAGACGCCGGCCGACGCTTGGCGCACATGAAATTCGCGATGGTCATCGATGTGGCGGTCCCGTCATTTGACGCGACTCTCATCCAACATTCGACGGGCGAATCCGTTGCAGAAACGCCAAAGAACCCGAAGGAAACCCGCTGAATCTTGATGATCCTGTTAGCCGGCGCGGCGATGCCGATAGCGGTTTTCAGGACGCTAGAGGTCAAAGAAATCTTCGCAGTAGGCGCGCAACTCAGTAGTAATCCGCTCATTCCGACAGCACTCCAACAATCAAAAACGTGGCTCTCAATTCGTTCCCGTTCATTTCGACGGATTCGGGAGAGGTTTCATAACATCCGCTCGGGATTGATACCGAAACTCGCGCGTGCAATTCGGCGATGCGATGCAATGCGGCCGCGAGTTCTTCCGACGCCGGTTTGACCGAAATCTTGATTTGGGAATCGAGCGCCGTCGAACCACCGTCATATACAGACGCGCCGCCGTCAATCGTGGCCGTGCGGGTCACTCTACGGGTCACGGGGAGCGTGTAGGGCGTTCGTGGCGACTCTAGCGATACCGCGCCAAGCGGGTCGTATGTTCGCGCGGCAATTCCGATTCTAGGCGTGGTCATGTGGTCTGATACTCCCCGATTTCCATAATCGCATCATACGCCCCCACGTTGTAAGTGAGGTATTCTGCGGTAAAAGAATCTGCGCCATCGCTGACTTGATAGCCGGGTCGTGGCCTTGGATCGAATGCAGCAAATCTCCGTTTCTTTCCGCCGCTTTCCATGCGCCTAGAAATAGCCGACAGCGTGAAAGCGAACGGCGCGGGGTCGGTTATCGTCGCATATCCTCCGACTGTGAGCGTATCGGCGCGCGGCCCTCTATCGCGTCGGACGGAATCGACGGCAACGCGCAAAAGCTCCCACCATGAACCGGACCAGCCCCATTCGATGACTAGATCGCCATTTGGCCGCGCTTGGATGCCGGCAAGATAGCGCGCGGCATCGCACACGATGCCGGCGTAGCTGCTCCTGCTCGCTGAATTGCGCGTGCCCTGCCATGACCGCGCGGCTATCGACAGGTCAGACAAACTGTCCGGCGTCCCGGTAATCGTGATCCGCCAACCCGGGACAATGCCGGCCGGAATCACAAGATCGGGAACCGATGGCAGGAATCCGCCGCTCCCGAATCGGAGATAAACGGCATTGCCAGCTGGGGCCGTATAAGCTCCAGAAAAACGCAGATAAACGGCATCCCCGGCCGGAGGCGTGTAACTCATACCGGCGTCAACAAATCGGCGGGCGCTATGTTGTAAACCGTCCCGCTCGCATCATCGAACGCTAGCACGAAATAAGCGCCGGTTTCGGCCGGGTCTAACCCGGAGAACGAAAACAGCCCGCTCCCGTCGCTAATGTCGCTCGCTATCAGTTGCCCGGTTAGTCTCCAGTACAGCCTAACCGTTATTCCAGATTTTGCAACGTAATTTCCCGGCGTCGTTTCCTCTTGCACGGTTCCCGAAATGCTGCCATTTGTCGGGACGTTGAACCAGCGCACGCCAGGGCGGGTATCCCATATCGGAGTCTGGTGATATAGACGCTTGCGAAGCTCTATCGTGATCGTCCCGAGATCGGCCATATCAGCATCAGCTAATTTTGAAATGGATGAATGCCGAAGAATAGCAAGCGATGATCAGCATTGCCCCGGACACGTCGCCGCTTGCCGTGTACGTGTCCAAATGCGCGCCAACGCCGTAACAGCACGGCGCGTAAACGTTCGGCATTTCTCCGGTAATCCGGTTGTTTGCCAAGCCAGTGGTCTTATCTTCATGAACATAGATAGGCGCTAGCCACAATTTCCCGTCCGGTTGCGGATAAGGAAGATCGGAGTTCAGCCCCGGCGACGATCCGGTAATCGCGCGGTCTGAGTGCTTACCGGCCGCTTTCGATGATGTGGTTCCGTCGCTGGCTCTCACGAGATAATGACCGGGGCCGGTGTTCCCGATGGTGGTCGCCAAATGGTAAGCGTTGCCGCCGTTTGCTGAAGTGGTGTTGACGACGACGAGAGTAGAGTAAGGATCGCCGCCAGACTTGTAAGGAACAAGATCGCCGAAGAAATTAGGATAGAAAATATCTGCGCTACCGGCATCGATGAAAAGCCAAAACCAAGTCGCGTCCGCTATGACGATCCAAGGCCGCGCAGTCGAATCGGCCGTAGTCGATTTCCGCCAATAACCACCGCCAGATACTTGCGCGTTCGTCGGCGTCGGATTGGTGCCGCTACTCGCGTCGGTCATCGTCTCATAGCAAATAATCCGGCCATCCTGTGCCACGGTATCCGCCACCCGCAAATAAAATCGATTGCCGGTTGCCGCGCGATAGACGTTGATGTTGGTGGATGAAAACGCGCTCGCCCAGCCGGCCGCAGATTTTGCCCCATAACCGTTGATAAGGCAGGCATTCAGCACGCCCAGCAATGCGCCGGCCGTCCCGCTCAATACGGGAGCGCTGGCATCTGTCGATTTGTATACGGTGACAGCCATTAGGGTGCAGCCGTTGGCAAGCCGAGAAGGAACTCGTTAAAAGTCGAATTGGCGCGAACTTGGATCGCGTTGAAAACTTCCCACATCATCGCCTCAAGGTGCGGCTTCAATCCTGTTCCGTCAACCTTGATCAACGCATCTCCGCGATAGAGCGCAGAGGTTCTCGCTTCCATCATTTCGATTTGCGCCTCAACCAAATCCTTTTGCAGTTCAAATGCCTTTTGCCTCATGTCCCGCTCGAATTCGATTTGCTCGATGATTTCGAGCCGGTTGTACGTGCTGGCATCTTCGAGATTCCCGAACAGGCTCCCCAACAGGTCGCCAGTGCTTTGGATCGTGTTATCGATAGACTTGAAAGCCGCCTCGACCTTTTTTGTGTCTTCTTGCAGCGCAGCAATGTTAAGGCTAATGACTGCCTCAATCGTTTTGATCCGTTCGTTTGAGGCGATTTCTTCCATTTTTATTTTGAAATCGTTTGCTGATTTTGTCGCCTCGTCTACTTTTTTTGCTTGATCCTTTGCAGAATCTCCTACCGATTTAAAAGCGCCGGTCGCTTTGATTGCAGCGTTGCCGATAGATGAATAAACCGGGTTGCCGTCCTGGTCCCAAGTTTTCTTTAGGTTTTTTATCGGCTCGTCTAAAAAAGTCGCATCGCCTGAAACGATCAACTTTTTTTGAGCATCGCCAAGATCAGAGATAACGCCGGCAGCAACTTGAGCGGCAGGTTCGATCTTGTTCAGCGTTGCGAGAATGCCATCGTATGACTTTACCGATTCGCGCGTTGCATCGCCGGATTCCTTTGTTTTTGCTGCGAAATCCTGTATTGCTTTCTGCCCTCGGTCTAATCCGGCAGTAAGCTTTTCAGTTTCTTCGGTCGCCGTTCCGGTTGCCCGCGCCCAGCCGTTTTCTAGCTCGTCCTTGTTGCGCGCCAGATTTGCAGCAACGCCGTCTATGACCGGCTCCAATTCACTAAGCCGGTTTTTGAAATTGTTTATCGCTTCTTCGTTTTGCTTGGCCGCCGCATCGGTTAGAGCGAAATTGCTTCCGAATTCTGCGATAGCAAGGCCGGATTCTAGCAAAGCTTTTTGAATGCTTAGGATGCCGAGAATAACGCCATCAAACGTTACTTGCAGCGCGTTGACGACAACTTGCACACCGCCAAAAACGCCATTGATAACCGTCCCCATTTCGACGCCGCTCTTGCCGATCAGGATCAGCGCGGTCGCGATTTCAGGGCCAGCCAAGACAATAGCGCGCATTGCGCCAAGGAACTCACCAAAGTCAACTTTGCTCGCGTTATCGAGCCGGACAAAGTTATCTACCGTTTCCCCTGCCGCCGCCGCGAGCGGCTTGAACGCTCCGACGATACCGGCCGAGGTGCGGGTCAATGCCTCTATGGTATCGATAACCCGCTGCATCGCATCCGCTAGCCCTTCAACCGTAGTAACGTCAATGTCGCCGAAAAACGATTTAAACAGCCCGGCGACTTCCTGCCCTAGCGCCTTGTAAGCGGAAATGAGCCCGGACACGTCAACCCGCTCGAAAGCGGACGGCAGGTTTTTAGCGATGGCCGAGATGGTGGCCCCGATGTCCGATCCGAACGCTTCAAGCGCGGCGGTAATCGGGCGGAGCGCGCCGCCGTCTTTGAACTCGTCGCCGATTTCAGCGAATACTTTTGCGATGCCGGTTTGGGTGGTGCCGAGTTCGTCTAGGAGCGGAGCGCCCAAATTGATAAACGCGACTTTGATCGCGTTCTGCATTTTTTGCGCGCCAAGGCCGATGTTATCGGCCATTTTCTTAAACGCGGCATCGGTGACGCCGGTTTCTTCGCGCATGGCTTTCAGTTCTTGCGAGAACTTGGCCGCTCCAGGTCCGGCTAAAGCCAATGCGGCCGTCAATCCTTCGCTGGTAGTGAACAGTTTGGCGAAAGCGTCTACGTTGCCGTTTGTCGCTTTTTGAACGTCCTGCAATACGCCATCAAGGCCGCGCGATTTTAGCGTAGCGGCATCAAACGACAGGCCGAGAGATTGCGCGTAGTCTGCCGCTTGTCCGGTAGGCTTGATGATCCCTTCGATTATTTGCTTGACGCCGGTTATCGCGGGTCCGGCCTGATTGCCTTGCGCCGTCAATACCGCTACGGCCGCTCCGATTTGGTCGATGCCGATTCCGGCCGCATTCGCGAGCGGAGTCACGTTTGACAGTTGCGCCGCAAGCTCTTGAATGCTGATTTTGCCGTCGCGAACCGTGATCGAGAACACATCCGACAGCTTGGCGGCATCCGAGACTTTCGGCCCGTAGGCATTCATAGTCGCAGCGAGCAGACTGGTTGAATCGCTCAGTTGCGCGCCTTGAGCGACTGCCAGCTTTTCGGCTTCGGCAATCAATCCAAGCGAATCGGAATAAGCCACGCCTTGCCCGATGGCATTTTGCAGCGCAGCGTTGATTTGCTCGATAGACTGCGTGCTACCCGCAGCGTAATCTAAAATATCGTCCTTGAATTTACCCAGTTGCGAGCCGGTGGCGTCGAATAGCGTAGACGTGAACGCGAATGAATCGTTGAACTCGCCAGCCGCTTTGACTCCGACTCCGACCATTACGGAGCCGAGAGTTGTAATTGCGGCTTCTGTTTCTAGGATTTTGTCGGCGACGGTCGCCAGTGGCGCGGCGATATTCTTCAAGCCATCGCCAGCTTTCGAGATTTCATCGAGCGAGCCCGATATTTTGCCGCCGATTTTATCGGCGATTTCACTGGCCTGATCGATGCCCTCAAATATCAGTTGGATCGTGCTGCGCGCGTCGGCCATTAGCGGGATGCCTTGCTTTTATCTTCGTAATACATGCCCCACAACTCGCACTCTACGTCCGTCAAGCGCCCATGCGGGAACAGGTCGGGCCGAATCTCAAAGAGAAAACGGCCCTTCATGTCGCACAGTTGCAAAGCGATTACGACATCGCTTCGGCCGTAGAGCGTTGCAGCTTTCCCAAGTCTGGCCCCTGCCCGGTCAACTCAAGGATTTTGTTGGTGAGTTGAAAGGCAACCACCGGGAAAGCGGAAAACAGCAGGACCGCGCTTTCTCGACTGATCGCCGGGTCCACGCTGCCGAATGTCAAATGATCGAACCGCTTCGCGAGGTCTTCGGGAGGTTCGCCGTCTGCCCCAAGCAAGCTCTTGAGCGCGTCCGCTTGATCGGAATGCGCTGCGCTCGCCAAGGCTTCCACCGTCGCGGCGAAAAGCTTGGTTCGCGAAGCGGCATCGTTGGCCTTTGCGATTTCCGCGCCGGTCAAGCCGCGCACGGTCCAAACCGGCTCGGCGCCATCGGAAAACCAATGCGCCAAGTCGGGGACCGGGACGCGCGCTTGGCGCGGTATCAGCGACCGGCAATCGCCGGAAAAACGCTGTAGATCGAACATCAGGACAGCCCGTCAAAATCGACGCTGGCGGATTCGGCCGATACCGTGAAATTGGCTTGCGGAGAAGATTTCACGCCGAACGTTCGCGCCACGCCCAACACGCCCTGCGTCAGTTGATACGGCGTTCCGTTGCGGCTGGGCTTAAACCGGAAAATCAGCTTTTGCCCGACTTTGGCGAGCAAGCCATCGGTCACGCCGTCTCGCAACGCAGCGTTAAAGCTGGCCTGTCCCAGACTGGACGATACCGACCCAACCGCACCGTCGTAATAATCTTCGGAATTTGTGGTATTACTGGTTTCCGCCGGAACCCAATCGCGCGCATTCGCGATTTCGGCGAATACCGGAGTCGCGACACGAACCCGAACCGACTTGGCGACCGCGCCGGTATGGATCAGCGGGAGCGCGGCCGAGAACGTGACCTTCCCGCGCAAGTAATCAACCGCGTAAACCGGATAGTCGTACCGCTCTTGATGCGTGCCTACCACCTGATAGATTTCACTTGCGGAAACGACAGCGGCGGTGATGCTTGTGAGTCGCACCTGTCCGATTTCCACGCTGCCGACCGGAATCAGCGGAGGCCCGCCAGCCGACCCGCGCGTTTCGGTGAATGCGGTACTCTCGGTTCCGGCAACGGCCGTGACCGCGCCGGTCGAATCGACGGTGATGCTAGTAATCCGGTAGCCGTTCGTGGTGCCCCTGGTGCAAGCCACATTGGTTGCAGCGTTGACGCTGATTCGGCCGGTGGTTGCGCTGGCGCCGGTCATGCCGGGCGCCATGAGCAACATCGCCGAAACGTCTACGTTATTGTTGCCCGCTGCCGCTGCCGGGATGATGACCCCGCCGTTGATCAGGCCATAGGGAGCGATAACGGCATCGTAGCCGTCCGCTTGGCTCCAGGGCTTCGTCGTTGAAGTGAAGGTTTTGTTGTCGCCGGAATTGGTCAGCGCAGCGAACGATTGCTGCGATTGCGCCGACTCATATTCGACGGTCTGCGTGGTAAGTACGGCCATAGTGATGTCCTCTCGACATTACTGTTGATGAAACGCTACGCTACTCGGTCAGTGTTGTGGGGTCTCCGGCGTTGTAGCGATACGTGATGACAAATTCTGCGAACGCGCCGACCTGCTCGACCGGATCGGTCAACAGCAGCGGCCCGCCCGATGTGTAGGCGATGTCATCGGCGACCCCGCCCATGGTCAAGTCGCTGCCAGTCGCGGAAGTGATCAGCGCGGCAAGCAAGCGATTGGTCGCGGTTGAGCGCGATTCGCCGATGTTCGGCGCGGCGAACGATTCGGCGCGGATCGTCATGGAGCAGGCGATATGCCGATACTCGGCCTGTTCTGCCGTTTCGTCGCGGTCTTCGATCACGGAAAACGGCGCGTCTTCCAGCGCCAAACGGCGCGGCTCCCGCGATGCGCCAAGACGGGTTGCAAACGCAGAACAAACGGCTTCCCGTCTACTCATTGTCTACCGGCCTTTTGTTGATGATGTTGATCAGTTGCGCCTTGAACTCGTCTTGCAAGTATCCAGATACTTTCCGTTCCTCGGCATCCTGGAACAGTGCGTAGCGCAGCGATGCGGCGGACGGCGCAAGCGCGATAGCGAGGTCATAGCCCTTGCGGCGGGTGGTGAGCGGCGCTTGATAAGTGCCGAATGGATTGACAAACCCGGCCGCAACCTTCTCGCCTCCAGGCCAGCCGATCATGATGCGATGGCGGGTCGGATGTTTTCCGGTCGGGACGTGATGCCATCTATAAGCCGGCGCCGGTATGCCGTGCGGATCGGCTTTCACCCTAGAAATCAAATCGTTTAGGCCGGCTTTCGATAGAGGCAGCCGAGCGTTCAGCACGGCGCGCTTGATGCCGGTGGCGGCAACGGCCGGGTCAACGATGGCCTTTCGAGCTTGCGTGGCGCCTTTGTTCAGGCTATTGCGCGCGGCCTTGCGGAACTCTCCCGGCATCGCGCCAAGATGTTCGATCGCTTCGCGCGCCCCGACGATGCGAACGCCGCTCATGTCGGCGCCGCCCAGATTCGGCGCACAACACCATCGTCGCCGCCGTCCGCCAGACCAAGCAGGGTATAAGCGACCGAGCGCACCGTCACGGCGTCGCCTTTCTTCGCGCGCCCCACTTCGATGATCGGCAATTCCAGCAAGGTCCGATATTCTGTGGCTTGGCTGTAAGGACTGGCGTAAGGCGCGTCATGCAACACAAAACAGCGAGTCGATACCGCCGCACCTGCGGCCGGCGTGTACGTTGCTGGGTCGCCCACCAACTCCGTGCAGGACGCCAGCCATTCGCCGCGCTTGCCGTCCCAATTGCGAACGTGATCCACGACAAATAGCCGCGAACTATCAACCAGATACCAGCCGGCTAGCAGCGAGCCGTAGCGCATCCGGTATTGCACCGGAGCGGGAGAGCGCAGCCCGCCCGCCCCCGACGCATCGCCGTCCTTGGCTATTTTTTGTTCGGACCAAACGGTTGTGACGGTTTGCGCGGTCGGCGGGTCGCCGATGATGCGCTTTACCGTCACGCGCCGATCTAGCCTTCCCGCGCGAATCATCGGCCGTTCCCGTTCCTGATCGCGTAATCGGGGACGATCCAAGGCGCCAATAGCCCGTCAATGAAACGGTGTTGGTGCAACTGAACCGGCCCGCTCGCTTCCCGTTGCTCGTACAGCTCCCCGATTCTGGCGATGATCCATTGTTTGATGCCGGCCGGTACGGTTTCCGCCGTGAGCCATGAATATGCCTGAAACGTGACCCTAACCGTATCGGCGTGTTCGATGGGGAGCGGCCACGACACGCCGTAAGTCGGCATTAGCAGTGACGGCGGGCCAGGGGAAAGGAAAATGTCATCGGCGGCAATCGAAGTCCACGCCGGCCCGCCCGTCGCCCGATACTCGATGGTGACAGACCGCGCCACCGGCCACGGCAGCGCGATTTTCGCCGGCATGGAATCGAGCGTGAGAACCCAAGTTTGCGGCAATATCGCGCGATGCAGCCGGTTTTCCGCGTCATCGGTCGCGACGGAAATCAGCGCATCTAACAGATCGTCTTCCACGTCCTGTTCGATGCGCAGCCCGATTTTGACCGCATCGGTGTCTACCGGCTTGAGCGTCGGCGCGATGGAGCGGGCTAGCCCGGCCATGTCATCACTTGATGATTTGGACCACGCTCGCCAAGTCTGCGCCGTCGCTGGGACCGTAGCGGCCGACCCCGAGCGCAACGCAAGCGGCCGGGCCGCCCGTAGCGGCGCCCGTCACCATGGTTCCGCGAACGTATTGCTTGCCGTTCGCAATAAGGTCTGCGCTCTTGACCGCGATAACAACCTGCTTGCTATCGTTGTTGCTGGCGTGCGCCGCCAACTGGGTGGCCTGCTTGCCGGTGATGTCCACGGCATTGCTGGTGCCATCGGAGTCGCACGTTTCAACGCCGATATCGATGGTTTCCGCAGCCATGTCGCCAAGCTGGAAAACGAAAACAACCTGATCCCATTTCGATAGATCGATGGCGCCGGTATTGCGCTGGGTATTGGCGACCGTCTGCGGCGCGATGATGCCGGCGACGGCGATACCTTCCGCTAGCGAAGTGTTCGGATACATGTTACCGGGCCTCCAAGGTCACGAAATGGGAAAGGGTGTTGCTGCCTTTTGCGCGCGAAATCGGCGCCGACAACCACGGCTGCCCGCCGACGCGGAAGGTCCAGCGATAGGCGGTAACGCCTTGATCGAACCAGAGGTGCATGGAAATGGCCTCCTTGACGCCGCCCGCTTTATACGGCGCGAAATAGCCGGGCAGATAAGCAAGGATGATGTCGCCCTTGGCGCTCAGCGTGTTGGCCGCTTCGGTGGCGATGATCGGCCGGCCCATCAAGGTGCCATTCGTCGGGTCGTAGCGCAGTCCGCCTTCTGGGATCAGCCCGGACACGCCGGCCGCGATACCGGCCCCAGCGCTCGACTTGAATTCCAGATTGAGGGTCAACAACTGCGGCTCGATGTCTTGGTTGATGATCCACACTGCCCGACGCCGAACCATGTCCGGCATCCGAGCGTACATCTTGAGGATATTCGCGGAAACGATGGTGTTTGCCGCTTGCCCGCTTTCCTTGCTTACAGTCACCAGACACGGCGCCGCCAGAATGCCTTGCATCTGGCCTTGGCTTCCGGTGCCGTTGATGATTTCGTCGTTGATCTTGTAGGTCATCTTTTCGCCGGCCTTGGCGGCAAGGAAGCGGCTCAGCATCGGCGCGTCTTCCATCAACTGATCCGTCACAGGGACCAGCGCATACATTTCCTCGACGCGAACGGTAATATCCTTCAGCGCCGGCTTGGATTGGGTCATAGCGGCCGCTTCGGCGCGGCGGTAGACGCGAACGCCGCCGCTAGTGCCCCACGCGGTATCTTCGTCGGTCGGGACGATGACCATATTGCTGTTGGTCGGCACGGCATCGCACCGGCTCAGCAATCCATCTTCGCCCATGACCAGCGATTGAATGGCGGTCTTGAACTCGGGAGGAACGGCGATACCGCCATCGCTGCCAATGCCTTCGCTGCCGTAGGTGGACAGCGATGCGGCTCGAATGTCGGGATGCGCCGGGTTTTCCTTGATCCTCAGGGCGAATTCGCCCAGATTCGCGAAGCCCCAGCGCGGGTCTTTCGCGATGCGCGGCTCGCCGGCCGTAACGCGGGCGCCGTCGCGAGCGTGCAAGCTCGTCGCGGCGGGCGGGTCGGAACGCCGCCCTTGACTCTGGTTCAGCCCGTTTTCCAGCTTCGCCATGGTTTCCATGCGCTTGATGCGCGTGTCCAGGGCGCCAGCTTCGATCATCAACTTGTCGATTTCGGCGGTTTCGTCTTCGGACAAGTCGCGGTCTGCCGATAGCGCGCCGTCTTCGATAGCGTTGTAAGCGGCAATCAGCTCTTTCTGTCGAGCCTTCAATTCCTCAATGCTAGTCATGTTGTCCCCTTCGCCGCACGGCGATGGAAGTTGAAAAACGCGCCGTCTTCGCGACGGTGCAACTCGTTATGAGTTAGTAGCGAGGCGAAATACCTGCCCCGCTTTCACCCGGTAAGCTTCAAGCCGAGGCTTGTCTTTGCTGCTTTGGAACCATGCCGGGCAGTTCCGATAGCCGAACTTTTCGATAAATTCCTTGCTGGCGCTAGCGGCCATCGCTGGAGCGGTCACGATGTCGGTTGCCAGTCCGGCCTGTAGCGCCTCAGTGGCGTTAAACCACGTTTCGGCGCGCATCCAATCCGACACCTTTTCCGGCTTTTGCCCGCTCTTGTTGACGTAAGTTTGCAGCAAATTATCGCGAGTCTTATCGAGCAAGTTCGCCTGTTTCCGCATTTCTTCTGCCGTTCCAACGGCAAAGCCGTAAGGCTCGTGAACCATCATCAGCGAGTTTTCGGCGATATGGATTTTCGACCCGGCCATGGCGATGACGCTGGCGATGCTGGCGGCCAATGCGTCGATATAAACCGTGATCGTCGCCGGGTTGCGGACCAGCGCGTTATAGATGTTGAACCCGTCAAACACGTTGCCGCCGGGCGAATCGATGCGGACGTGAATATCCTTTTTCTTGCCGAGCGCGTTGATGTCCTTGACCACCTTTTCCGCGCTCAAGCCGTCTCCGAAAAAATCGCCGCCAATAGGACCGTACAGATACAGTTCCGGCGTTGCCGAAGCGGCATTCTCAATCCGGTACTTGTTCATGGATTTGCTCTCCGACTTGCAAAACGATGTCCGGCGACGGTGCGGCGGAAACGTTGATTTCCGGGCGAACTTCCACCAATGCGGGCGCTTGCAGGTTTTGAATGGTGACTTCCGCCGCTTGCGGCGCGGGCGCTTCAACAGTCACAGCAACAGGAGTCTCTACGCGAACATCGGGCGCCGCTACGGACAAATTAACTTCCGCCGCTTGCGGGGTAGCCGCTTCGACGTTGACCGTGCTACGCGCATCGACCTGAACCGGCGACGGCGCGATGTGGTTGTCAAGGTTCACGATGGGCGGGTCTTGCGCGTCGTGATACTGGCGGTTGTCTACCGCCACGGTGAGCGGTTGCGGCGCGATGTGGTTGTTGATGATCGGCGCGGATGGCTTAGGCAGCGAAGCGACCAGATCACAAAACATGGCTGCAACTTCTTTTGTGAGGGCTGGCGCGTCAACCTTTATCGTTTTTCCTTCCGTTGCTGGCGCCGGCTGCGGTTCCGGCTCGCTCCCGGCTTCTCGCATGTTGAGCGGGGTCAAGTATTCGTCGCCGCCCTGCTTGATCGGGTCCATATCTTCCAGCGCCCGCACATCGTTGATGCTCAACCAGCCCCATTGACGCCCGACCGCATAAGCCTCGTATCGGCTTTTCAAGTCGCCGCGCAACAGGGCTTCCGGCTTGATCTTCGTGTACAGCTTGCCACGCTGATACGGCCCCAAAAGCTTGGCGTCGGCTTCCTGTTCTAGCCGGACGATCCACGGCACTAGAGTCTCGGTGAGGAATTCGATTTGCTGCTGTTCGACGTTGTTGTAAGTTGCCCTGGTCAGTTCATAGACCTTATGCGGCGGGACTTTATACCAGCGACAGATTTCCAACACTTGATGCTGGCGGGTTTCCAAGAATTGAGCGTCTTCTGGCGGGACACTGATTTGCTTGTATTTCATTCCGCCGTCAAGGTACGCGACTTTTCCGTAATTGCCAGGGCCGCGATGAACCGAATTGAACTCGTCCAACATGATCCGCTTGGCGTCTACGGACAGTTCCAAATTTTCGGGCGCTTCGATAACTCCGCCCGGAACGGCGCCGTTACCGAAAAACGCCGAACCGAACTTCTCGGTAGCCAGCCCTAGCGCGATGCTTTCGCGGGCAAGAGCGATAGGTGAGTAGCCTTGCAATCCATTCCAGCCAGGGCCGCGCAAGTGGAACATGTCGCGGGCGGGGAGAATCGCGCGGCCGGATTCGGAGTTTGTGACTTCATAGACGAGTGCGCCGTTTGTATCCCTGGTCGGGCGAACCCGATCCGGCTCGATAGGCCAAATGGCGATAGGGCGCAACGATCCATCGCGCTCGATTTCGGCGTAGCCGTTGCCCCAAGTCAGCGCCCAGAATAGGAGAGTTTCGCGAGATGTGTAGGCGGATAGTTCGGGATTCGGCGCGATATGGAGTAGCCAATCGGCGGGGTGCCCGTCAATACGTCGCCGCTTGTCGCCGTCCCTTTGCATGACGTGCCACGGCATAGCAGAAATTGATTCGGCGATGACCCGGCAACAAATCCAGACCGCCGCATAAGTCAGCGCCACATTTTCATCGACGTAGACGCCGGCAGACGGCTTGCGCCACCAGCCGGGAGACTCCGGCTTAGGCGCGGCCGTAAGGCGATTAACCATTGATCGTAAAGCGGAAATCCACGACATGCCACCGTGTAGCGGCGATTTTCTTAAATGTCAACATCATCCGCCATCAGTGTAAAACCATATTCGCCACTTCATCGCCAGCCAGCCAAAAACGCCACAGATCAGAAAGATCGGGCCGGGCAACGGGGTGACATCGGGAGCGCGAAACAGCGGCCACAACAGACCGACTAGCGCCATGATCATGAAGAACCGCGCCCACTGCTTGAACGGCTTTGGCGCTTGAACGCGCTTGGCGCCGGATGCCTGCACGATTCTGGAAATGGCGATTCCGCAATGCGGGCAGGTGGCCGCTTCCGACGAAACCGACCGCTTACACTCCGGGCATTCGATCAACATGGGGGCGCTCCTTTCGCTGGCAGAAGACGCGCTCAGTATAAGCCCGGATGCCGCGCAAAAATTAGCCGGGATGCCGCCACGGACTTTTTTTTGCTCCCAGCCGGCCGGCTTGCGCGGGCGATAACCGGGCTTCGCTTATCGCGCGTTCCACGTCGCCGCCGTTTCGCTCTAGCCGGCCGCGCAATGTGCTTGCCGGGATGCCGGATCGGCGGGACAGTTCGGCCACTCCGCTAAGCGGCTTGCTTGGCTTGTCGCTCATAGACGCTCGTGGCTTTCGGCGGTGCGGGCGCCATGGCACGGCCAACCGCCATGATCAGCGCAACCGGAGAATCGATCTTGTTTTCGGCGCTTTCCTTGCGCGGGTAAATGCGCTCCTTAGCGTCCAGGTGAGCGACCACGTTGCTCATTTGCCACGCCATAACCGGGCAGCCGTCGTGCGCCAAAGTTTTGTCCTTCACCCATGCCTGTAGCTGCTTCATCGGCTCGTTCAGGTTCGCGAGCGTCTGGGATACCTCGACAACGGGCAGCTTTTTCGCCAGCAACTCTGTTGCCAGTTGCGTGGCTTGGAACGGGTCATAAGCGATGGCTTCGACGCGGAACAGACGGCAAAGGCGCTCCACATCTTCTCGGATAGCAGCGTAATCGGTGATATTGCCGGGGGTGAGTTTTAGCCTGCCGTCCAAATGCCAAGCGTAGTAATGCGCGTGAGTTGATGACGCGCCCAGCATTACCGGGTCTTCCGGCAAGTAATAAACCCCGAACCGGACCCGCCGCGCGCCGTCTTCGATCAGAATTTCCAAGGCGCACAAGTCGATTTTGCTGGCGAGGTCTAACCCAAGCCACGCGCGCCGGCCCGCGAACGCTTGCAAGGTCAAGCTTGCATCGGCGATGGCATCCCAATCGCGAGCGTCCATCCATTGTGTTCCGGCGTTGACCCATACATTCGTGCGCTTCGTTCGGAAATTGATTTGCTTGATGCTGTTGTGCTGAGCCTCAAAACAGGCTTCCGCAAGATTCTCCCGCGATACCGAAACGCCGAGATTCGGGTTGCTCTTTTGCCATGACTTCGGGTCTTCCCAACGGTCTTCGGGGTCAAGCGTGTAGAGCGCGGCGAACAGCGAGGGGTCGTCTACCCGGCCCTCCAACACGCGATGACAGTACGCCTCCATCGCGTAGCACGGCCCGGCCCGGTTATAGCCGGCCGTGGTTGTTACGAGAATCAACGGCTGGCTTCTGGCCCCCATGCCGGAATACATCGCATCGTAGGCGCGCGGGCTTTGATGCTCGTGATATTCGTCGATAATCGCGCAATGCGGGTTTTGTCCGTCGCCAGGGTCTCCGGGTAGCGGCTTGAACGCTGCATTAGCATCCGGCCTACTGATCGCCATAACGCCAGGGTCAAGTCCGTAGTGGTCTGCGAGCGGCTTGGATTTCTTGACCATTGCCCGCGCATCGCTGTAGACGATGCCGGCCTGATCTTTCGTTGTCGCCAGCGCGTAAACTTCGGCGCCCGGTTCGCCGTCCCCACACAACATGTAGAGTCCGATGGCGCTGGCAAGCGTGGATTTTGCGTTTTTGCGCGATACGGAAATGTAGGCGCGGCGGTAGCGGCGGGTCATGTCGGAGCGGCGGACGAACCCGAACAGGTTGCACAATATGAAGATTTGCCACGGCTCAAGCTTCAATCGCTCGTTGCGCCGCGCCCATTCGCCCTTTACGTGAGGCAACAGCGATATAAACCGGATGGCCGATTCTGCGTGTTCGGCGGAAAAGACGAACGGGCTATTCCTTTCCTTGGCGCGCTTGATGTCGGACTGAAATCGCTCGGCCGCGAACTTCATCCATTTGCATGCCGGAATACCGCGCGCCGATAGCAACGCTTTGGCGTAGGCGCGGGCGGTATCAACATAATCGTTCACGGCGATTTGTTTTTCATCCTATCGATAGCGGCAAACGGGTTTTCATCTTCCTGCTTCGCTACCTGAATTTTTGCCCGCGATGCCGGCGACAGCCCAAACTCTTGCAGTAACGAGCGCATCTGTTGAAATGAATCATTCGCTATTCGCAACCATGGCGAGTGACGCGGGAATCCTTTTTCATCCGGCATAACGCACCCTTCCGACAAAAGCCGCTCATTAGCCTGCAACCATCTCGCGTAAGCCTCGCAATAGGCCGCTAGAGCATCGCTATCGAGTGCGGTCATGATGCCGGATTCGGCTAATTGACAGACGAGCCTAGCCCAATGCTTGCTGGCTTGCGCTGAAAGTTCATCGGGTGGGGCTGGAGCGCAAACGGGCGCCTTTGGCTCGTTCTTCGGGAGCGGCCTTTTGCCGGGGTTTCCTTGCAGTAGTTTTAAGGCAGTGGGCTTCTTCGGAGGGCCAGGCATGGCGTCACCTCGAAATCATTGATCTTGCGGACGAAAAAAAATGGC
>ERZ724505.178-NODE-178-length-42016-cov-5.377374_pt1 | contig 42016 bp, 49 predicted proteins | sample MGYA00376038_ERZ724505 | MGnify/ENA primary metagenome ERZ724505 (study PRJEB28724, sample SAMN07190884) | wastewater metagenome | isolation source: effluent of sewage treatment plant in Hong Hong | place: Hong Kong | collected 2016-03-17 ... | reverse complement strand
ATTTGTAAGTCTGTCCAAATCCCCCGCATTATCCAGATTGAGATATTTTGTAGTATGTTTATTAGCCATTTGGGCCTGTATCTCTTGAATTAAGGTGGTTTTACCCACCTGCCTTGCACCTACCAAAATAATGGCTTTTCCCTTAAAAAAGTCCTGTTGTATGGGTTTTTTGATCTTTCTTGTTAACATACAGGAATTATACCCTGGTTTTACGCGTAATTCAAGGATTGGTTTATCAAGGAAATTCGGAACTCACCCCATCTCGCGAGCCAAGTAAATTCTCCCTGTCACAACAATATAGCTAGCTTTAACTTCCAAAACTATCTGGTAATATAGACTTGTGAAATCTGTTGATATTAAATACATAAATGATAAATATAAAATGGAAAGGGGTAACTATTCAAGATTATTGGATATTACGTGCAGTAAATGTAACACTCACTTGTTTTTCTACCAAAAAGATGGGCCAGGACCATTAAAAAGAGAGTATCTAGACAGGATCATCGCAAACCATAAATTCAAAGGTACTAAAGGTTTATATTGTAGTAACTGTAAAGATGTGTTGGGAATCTGGATCAACTACACCAGGGAGAATAGGCCAGCCTTCAGATTGTTTCAGGATTCTGTTAAAAAAAGGTAGTTAAATCAGGTAGTTAGACTTATTCTAAGACCCTCCGCTATGTATGACCATTAGTAATGGATTCAGTAACCGAACACAAACTCCCTAACCCACTCCTCTATTCGTGTACCATACACTAAGGGGAGCCAATAAGTTCTAACTACTCCATCGTGGGGTATAATCCAATAATGTCGAAATCTCTAAAGCTCGCAAAATATTATCTGAATAAAACACTGACTGTAACGGTAGATAGACCACTAGGCAGCAAACATCCAAAGCATGATTTTGAATATCTTGTAAATTATGGGTTTCTAGAAGGTGAAAAACCACCTGATGGAGACGATTTGGATGCATATATACTTGGAGTAAATGAACCAGTTGTGTCATTTACTGGAGAATGCATTGCTATTGTGCATAGACTTAAGGACGACGATGACAAACTTATTGTAGTTCCGCACGAGATTGACTTGAGTAACGAAGAAATTGAAAAAGCAATTGGATTTCAGGAAAAATGGTTTGAACACGAAATTGTAAGAAACTAGTCCTCACGCTGCTTTATAGGCAACAACACTGCTTCAATATAGTCTCTAAGAATTCTAATGTCTTCTGTTGCAGCCTTCCAAACTTCCTCCCAATCAATTTCAGCATAACCATGAGTTACTTTATCGCGCATACCCGCAATTTGTTTCCACGGGACATTTGGAAACTCGCTTTTTAACTCATCAGAAATTCTTTTCGCTGCCTCACCGATAACAATAACATTTCGCAACACTGCATCTTGATAAAGACCGCTACTTTGAATGAACTCCTCCTTTTCTGGAGCATCCTGCATATAGATTTCGATTGAAGTTATTGCTTCCAGAATATCTTCCAGATACGGACGATTGTCTCTATTTGTTCTCATAAATGGTTTGTAAGTCCTTTAGTACATGAGGAGCAATATATTTATTAAGGTTTCTTCGCGAAACCAATTCGACTTTTTTATTATTGAAGAGGGTTTCCGAAAAGCTTTGTTCTATACCAACATGTTGAAATAAGCTTGGAGTTTCAGAAAACTCAACGAGCAGGTCAATATCGCTATTTTCGTCAGCCTCACCTCTAGCATACGAACCAAACAGTCCTAAAAAATCTATATTGTATTGTTCGCATAACTTATCAAGTAATGCTTTGTCATACTGAAGCTGCATGAGTAAATTATACTAAACTGAGGACTAAACTGCCAGGCAACACCTTTCAACACCCTCTGCTGTGTGGAGCCAAATAAAACGCAATCACCTTCATAAGAACATGGTCTACTATTGAGAAATTAACACAACTCCCTGTTTTGGTACAGTTTTAATCAAATTTGATGGAACTCCTAAACTGACAAACTTCTTTCTTAACCTTTCTATAATCTTATAGGCAGAATAAAAAGAAAGAATTTTATCTGAATTCTCTAGGACCTCCAATATCTCTTCGAAGCTTACAACATTATTCTTTTTTTGAACAAGCTTTGTTAAAACTTCTTGTTCATTATTTGTTAACCCATTAAGAGCTGTACCGTTAAATACAACTGTTGAATCATTCACTGTAAACGCAAGAGTATCCAAAAACAAACCTAATTCAGCAACATAAGCCGTATTTGATTTATTATAACTATCCGTAGTTTTCTTACGTGTATAAGTAGTAGAGGGAATATATTTTAATTTGTGTTTTGATAATGTTTTTGCAATACACGAGTTAGTTATTAACCAATCTCTTATAGGTCTTAATTCATGACTTTCGAGCTTTAGTTCAGTCTTTTTTATGTGAGTTAATGAATCAATAACTGCTGCCACTACATTAGTTACAGTAGCACCTTCTCTCACGCAAATTTTAAGCCTTGCAGGTATTTTGGATACTGGCAAGTTTTTAGTACCAATCCCAAAGCGAGTTAAATATATCTTAAGATCGCTAAAAACAACCCGCCCAAAAATTGAGGCTAAATCAACTTGAATATCTCTTATTACTGCACAAAGTTCTTTTTCAATAAGCTTTGACCGTACATTGTTACCGAGTGATGTTTGTATTTCTTTTATCACCTGTTCTAATTCGGCAGGTCTGTAGTGTAAAAAACTAGTGCTTGAACTAGCGTTAGAATGTTTGGATAGAGCTAATAAAATACCAGGCCATTTGTAATAAGGTAGTTTGGGAACAATAATCCCGTAGGGATGCTGTCTGTTTTTAGCTTCAAACGGCAACACGTTCATATTAAGACTTTTAAACATACCTACAGACACGAAGTCCAATGTAGATAAAAGCGCCTGTGCCTCAACTATCGGAGAATACAAAATTGTTGTACCCATAGTCGGAGTATATGCCCCTTTGTCCAAATGTCAAAAGCTGTGTCAAGACTTGAGTTCTGTAAATCATATACTGCGAGTATGATAAAAACTTCTGATTTCAAAAAACTTAACTATTTTGAGGCATTAAATATCCCTTTTGTAAGCGGAAGAAAACTAAAACACTCTTCATATAATCAAGACTGTAACTGCGATTGCGCATGCGTAACTGCGGTTGAGATAAAAAACTAATTTATGTCTTCCTGCCTTGGATTTAATGGTCGGTTTAACATATAAAGTAAACATTAGCGGATTTCAATTTCAAATACAAAAATATGTTGGAGTATACAATCCTGCTACCTTAAGAGGATTATTCGTAGGGTCAAAAGATTTAGTAACCGAAATAAACAATCAACTAAAAAACAAAACTCACATTTCAAGTTGTGATATTTTAAATAAACGCGTGGAAAAAATAATGGTCGATTATGGATTTATTTCCACTGTAGGTACCCAAGTTAAAACAAGCACGGATATTTACACATGGATACACGTCTCAAACGAGTGTAACTTAAGATGTACATATTGTTATGTTAATAAAACAGCAACACAAATGAGCTTGGAAACATATAAAAATATTGTTGACAGCTTATACTCAACAAGCTTGAAGCACGAATCAAAGATTTTAAAACTAAAATATGCCGGCGGAGAGCCGTTAATTCGCTTTGAAAACCTGAAAAAAATGGTCGAGTACACACAATATAAATTTGCTGATTCAACCACCAAAGTAAAATATAGTTTAATAACAAACGGAACCATTGTCACTGATGGAATCGCTACTTTCTTAAAGGAAAACAACTTTACAGTTGCCATTTCGCTAGATGGGTTTAAAGAGTTGCATGATAAAAACAGACCATTTATTAATGGAAATGGTAGCTTCGAAAGAACATTTAGGGGAGTAAGTATCTTAAAAAAACACAGAGTCCCGTTGAATCTTTCTATTACAGTAACCCGAGACAATGCACCATCACTATTCAAACTAGTAAAAAGTGTAATGGCACAAGATTTAACTTTTCACATTAATTTTGTTCGGGAAACGTGCAGAACAAGCTGTGGTACTAATCTAGACACCGACATTATGGTAAGGGAACTTAGCAAGATTATTCATTATTTTAAAAAGATGAGTTATGCAAAAATTGTAATTGGAAGTATGATTGATATTTATAATTACTACCAACCTCATCAAGCAGCGTGTGGCGCGGGATCTAACTATTTAGTTTTTAATACGCAAGGTAATTTGGTTCCATGCCAAATGAGTATTAATTCACAAGGTTTTGGGTTTAATAAAGAAGATCTGCTTGCGTTTAATTATTCCAACAACCCATTAGCTAAAGTGAACGATGTTAATTTGCGTAATGTCTGTACAGGCTGCATGTGGAGACACATTTGTTGCGGAGGATGCCCACATCTTGCTCAAATTCAATTTGGGAGTGCTGCACATCCAACTCCTTTTTGCGAAATAAATAAGCAGATTATTCCCAAATTGCTAAAGCTGGAAGCTTGTAGAATGATTGAGCACGAAGTAAAGCATTCTCTACATTAGTTTATGTGAAGCGTATGATCGGTGAATAAAAAGTTCTGAACTCATCCAGCCTAGCGAGCCATTAGTAAAGAGCTCAGTAACCAAACACAAACTCCCTAACCCACTCCTCTATTCGTGTACTATGCATCAAGGGGAGCCATTACAAAAATATCGTTGTAATTAAACGGTCTTTAGTACACAATAAGATTCTATGCATATGAAGGCTCGCCTAGGACTTTTTCCATTACTTTGCTTAGCAACGCCATCCTTAGGAGTGCTAGCTGCTAAGTCCTCCCTATCTCTTCAATCTCTAGATTTACTACTTGTACCAATACTTACGTTAAACATCCTATTTATCATCATAACCTGGAAACGCAATATAATTGAATTAGATAAAGGTATTCTAGAGATCAACTCCAATTTAGCCTTTCCCTCTGCAAGAAATATGCCTGGGCCTACAATTGAACACCCTTTAACTTCTAGAAATCGAACAATTAGTGTTGCTCAGATTTCAGAGATAAAAGTAATAACAACTACACCATCTATACCGACACGCACCAGCATTGATGAAATCAATTGGAGGGACAGGGTAGAAATAAATTACAGACAGGATAATCACCCACTCACTGCGATAATAGAGTTGTACTTGTTCCCTAAAACTAAAACAATTTTAAAGGAAATCGTTAAGTCGCATCCTCTCATAAAAGTTACTTTCGAAAAACTAACTGGCATGCAAAATGTTACCCAGAAGCCAAATCCTGAATATTAGTATTCTTCAATGAGAAATAGTTAACCTTTCTCCTTTGGCAACTTTTATAAGAACGCACCCCAAACGAGAACTATAGGATACCTATCAAGAATAACTTCCGAATTTACAACTCCAACTACTGTTACTTCTTAGAATTTATTACTGGGCATAAAAGCACCTTTCAACATCCTACGCTATGTAGAGCTAAGAAAAGGTGCGATTTAAACTCTTGAAACTGTTACCTATCGCTCCTCAAGTTCAGAATACTGACACATAGATTGGAATTACCCTCAAAAATGATAAAATAAGTCTATGAATCCACTATGGGATTATGACTCAGAAGAACTACAAAAAACCCCTTCTGGACGGATAAAAATACTTGAACGTAATATAAACTTTGGCACAAGAAATGAGGGGAAAATAAGCAGATCAGAAGTTAAACAAAACTGGGATAAACTTCAATTATTTCCACTCCAAAAAAGACTTTTTGAGCTTTTAATTTGGGGCAAAAAATGTTAATACCACATTCCGATCTATTAACCCCACAGCAAGAGGCGATACTTGATCTTTTTATCTCAAATGACTTTTTGCGAGAAAATTTGTATTTTACGGGGGGTACAGCACTAAGTGCTTGTTACTTAAACCATAGATACTCTGATGACTTGGACTTTTTTTCAAACGAAAAACTCGATTCTTTTCAGCTTAATACCATAGTTCAAAAATGGACAAACAAACTAAACATTGCATACACAAGCCGTCAAGTTGAAGACACGTATTTATATTTCTTGAAATACTCCAATGATTATGAACTAAAAGTGGATTTTGCCCAGTACCCATATCCTAATGTTGAAAAGTTGATAGACATTCAAGGATTAAAAGTGAATTCACAGAAAGATCTTGCTGTAAATAAATGTGTTACAATCAGTCAACGCTCTGAAGTTAAAGATTTTGTAGATTTGTATTACCTTTTAAAGGAATACTCAATTTATGAATTACACGAGCTAGCAAACAAAAAATTCAATCGGGATTATGATTTGATGCTTTTGGCTGCTGATTTATTAAAAATAGAGCACTTTGAATACCTACCACGTATGATTTTGCCTTTAACATTGGCGCAAATTAGGGAATTTTTTATTGGTCTTGCTGGGTCGATGGGTGCTAAGGTAACAAAGGACTGAGGGCAATCTAAAGTATGTAACCGGCTAGGTTACATTATTAATCCGTTGAAGCTTAGCAGCGCATCCCACCTTGCGAGCCATGATTGACTCTTTGCAGACAGCAGTGTTGAATCAATTGGTTTTAGATCTCATTAGCTCGATTTGTCCATACCTTTATGGGAATTCGATAGCAAAGCATGATATCCTATTATGAATGAAGGTTCTAGATTGGAATGTATGTGCTTTCAGTAAAAAGCAGGGACTCTCAATTGACCAAGCTTTAAAATTCAACGCAGATCTATTATGTTTACAAGAAGTAACCAAAGATTCATTGAAGATTCTCAAAAGTACCCCAGGTTATTCCTTAGCGGAAACAAAAGACAATGAAAGCAAAAAAGGCGGGAGTTACCCGGTAATTCTTACAAAGATGCGGATCCTAAATTCTGGGAAATTCTCATACTACGATAAGACCACAACTTCCCCTGCTGCCAAAATTATAAGTTCCTATACAAAAGAATCAGAGAAACATGATGCATTATACATTGATTTGGAAATAAATGGCCGAATTGTCAGAGTTTACAACTTACATATTAGCTGGCCAGTTAGCCCCTCTATACGAAAACTACAATTTACCAATTTCCTTAACATCATAAAAACACATCCGTATTCAAAAATCATTTGTGGAGATTTGAATGTATTTGGCGGGTTAAAATTGTATACTTTATTGGCTTTCTTTCCTTTTGGATATAGTAAGAGGGATATATTTTTCAATGAAAGAAAATGGTTTAACACTCAGTTCCAAGAACTTGAGATGCAAAACCTCTGGAAAATACTATCTCATGGCCTCTGCTTCCCTTTAATGCGCAACTTGACCATGTGCTGGTTCCAAATTCCTTCACTGTTGCCAGCGCAACACAGTTTAAACAGAGGTATGGTTCTGACCACACTCCTTATTTAGTTGAGTTAAAATTGTAAAGCATTTTTTTTCCGAACCTATGCTCTAGGCCATCTCTACAAATAGAACATGAATTTCGATCTGATATAATGTCCTTATGAAAATACTTCAATGGAGTATGACTATCCCCCAAAACAAACAAGAAGAATTTATACATTATTTCTATGCGGTCCTTGCACCAAATTTTCAAAAATTCGGGGCGCAAAAACATGAACTACTAAGAGTTATGGAGGTGCAACTAATTGGCAAACAAACTTTAGAAAAAGATAGGTTTATTGAAAGAGTATTTTTTAATGATGATTTTGACATTCCTAGCTATTTTGCAAGAGTGAAAGAAAATCCGGAAGCATGGAAGTTATCACGCAGTTATGAAGAGATTTTTGATGCTAAAGACATTGAGCTTAGAATACTTATCAATACTTAAACACAAACTATTATTAAGAACTCATCTCACCTAACAAGCCAATGTAAACAACAATCACTAAACACAGTAGCCATAAATTGATATAATATGCCTATGCAAAAAAACATACCTAAAACCTTTAGTAAGTACTTTTGGGATACAAGAATTGAGAACCTTGCCATCGATAAAAATCACGCATATATAATAGAAAGACTTTTAGAGCTAGGGGATATTAAAGAGCTAGACTGGGTAACTACTAACTATGCAAGAGATCAAATTCTAACAACCATAAAGAACTCCCGTCGGATTAGTCCCAAAACAGGTAATTTTTTTTCTTTGTACTATGACATACCTAAGGAGTCTCTTGCATGCATGAAGAAACGCTTTATTTAAAAACTAAAACCACTCTAGAAAAGCTACAGAATGAAACGATATTGAAAGATTTTTATTTAGCAGGTGGAACTGCACTAGCACTACACCTTGGACACAGAAAATCAATTGATCTAGATTTCTTTTCTCAAAAATATCCTTCCCAAGAACAATTAATTCAGGTTTTAAATAAATACAAACCTCTTATTACACAACAAGCAACAGGTACACTAGATGTATTTATTGACGAGGTAAAAGTAAGTTTTTTTGAATATAAGTACCCATTACTCGAGACGACAATATCATTTAAACAAACTAAGTTGGCCTCATTACTAGATATAGCATGCATGAAAATAGCAGCAATTTCACAAAGAGGGACAAAAAAGGATTTTGTCGATTTATATGTCCTTTTACAAAAATATACCTTGGGTAACATTTTGGATGCTTTTGAAAAAAAATATCTAGGAATTGAGTACCAAAAGCTTCATATCTTAAAATCCCTTGTCTACTTTGACGATGCTGAAAACGACCCAGAACCGGACTACTTAACACCGATTAAGTGGGAGGAAGTGAAGAGTTACTTAAAAGCCTCAGCTATTTAGTTCCAAACTCATCCCACTTAACAAGCCAATAAAAGCTTACTTGTCACCATATCAAAAAATAAGTTCCAACAGCCACCACTCCCTGATAAAATTAATTAATGCAAAAAATTAGAGATATAACAGAAAATGAAATGGTATCTGTTTTTCTAAAAGCGGAAGCCAATTCTTCAAGATGGGGTAGTTCTATATCTTTACTGTTAAAGCAAGACGGCAAAGATAAAAGCATAATAAACACCCCTGACCTGGATAATAACGAAGAAAATAGTTATAGAAAAAAGCTATTAGGTGATTTTAGAGGTTACGAACATAACACACACTTGTTTGAGACATTTCCAAAGGATGTTAAATGGCAATTGGTCAAACTAAGCAAAGCGGAATTAGAACGAGCCAAGTATATGAAATATGATTATTGGGATGAATTGTCCAACAAAACCAGACTGGCCAAACACGGAGCAGAATCTGTAAGAAAAGGGGTGGAAATTTATAGAGTAAGCAATGAAGGATTTCTAAAAGCAGCTGAAGCCATAAAAAACGGTGTTGCATTTCCTTCTATGATTTTTATAACCAAGAATATACACTCGGACATTATTGTTCTTGAAGGGCACCAAAGAATTACTGCACATTTTTTAGTGCCGGAAAGCTTACATGATGGCTTGGAAGTTATCTTGGGATTTTCAGATAGTATGGATCAGTGGGATGGCTACTAATTTACAAAACACGTCCTGACAGCCACCGCTATCAAAAGCTGGTGATTGCGCTTTGAATATCACAACAATACTTACAAAATTATTTCATAAATCAACCTACAACATTTAGAGGTATAATATAAATATGAGACTTTCTTTTAAACAAGAGTTAATTATTGGTATTGCGAGTATGTTTTTGTTTATCCCAATAATTGTACTAAACGCCTCAGTGTATCTGAATGCGCAGCAAGTTAACGTGCCTTCAGCAACCCCAATTAAGCCAGATAACACAACAATACTAACAGCTGAAGCAGTTTCTAAACACAATAAGGTCGCTGACTGTTTTATAGTTGTTAACTCTAAGGTCTATTCGGTTTCTGCTTACCTTTTTAAGCATCCGGGTGGCGGAAGGCTAATTACACCATATTGCGGGCAAGACGCAACACAAGCTTTTGTGACTAAAGATGGTAGAGGAAGTCACTCATCCAAAGCATATAGTTTTTTACAGCAACTTTACATTGGAGATTTAAACGGCAAGGTTACAAATCAACCAAGCACTCAACAAATTAATTCAATTCCAGCGGGAGGCGAAGATGATGACTAAACTCTATTTATTATCAAAAGTATTACATAGAGTGTCGCTGTATTTTACGTCATTATTAATAGTATTTATGAGTCTTACAGGTATATGTTTAAAATACCCCCAAGCAAACCTTTTCCACCTGGATATGGGCCTAATTAGAAGCCTTCATAGCAATTTTAGCCTTTACTTTGTGCTGGCACTTTTCATTATGATGATTACTGGACTTATAATGTACATCTATCCAGAACTTCGAAAACACAAAACTAATTAGACAAAGAAGTAGTCTCAGATGCACCAATAGAGGTCAATAGGACTAATAGAGCAACTTCTAACATCCTCTCCTTCTATTGCAAGAAACATTTCTTTATAAATTAAGGGCAGGGGCCCAGGAAGAGTATCGGTGTCATTTGGATTTTTACACTTTTTACATTACACTCTTAAGGGGTGGTTGATAGTAGGATTGTAAAACCTTGAAGTATTGCGGTTATTATTCCACAAAACACAACCCACCAGTCGCAGGCAGGTAGTGCCAAAATCAGTCCACTAGTTTTGATTTAATCACAAATGGCTAGCTGTAGAATACTCAACAAGGATAACTTCCAAGCTAATTAATACTGCAAGGGTGCTCATAATGTGTAGATGATTCAATACTTTGGGGAAACTATGCTATCTCTTATTATCATAAGGTATAATGCATCTATGGAAAATGTAACTATAGCTAGGATTGATAATACTAAAGCAGAAAACTTTTTTGAATTATACAAAGCTATAACTGAGGCTGATTTTAATAATTGGCCAAGAGAAATAAAAGATAGATGGTACTCAGTTGATTACTCCCTAGGATACTGGGAAGATATACTAGCCGAAGGAGAGTTACCGATATTTGTAGCTTTTAATAATATCACCATGCTTGGGTATGTCGTGTTAAAAAATATTAACTTTGGAGTTGGACACATTGGCTGGGTAGGAGTACTTAAAGAATTCCAAGGCAAGGGTATAGGCAAACAACTATTAAATACTATTGAGGAATGGGCAAAAGAAAATGGAATTCATAAACTGGAACTAGAGGTACAAGAACCCAAGCTACAAGCTTTCTACAAAAAGCAAGGATACGTACTTGAAGGCATTAGAAGAAATAGCTGGCAGCATTTAGACAACTATATGTTTGGCAAGGTACTCTAGCAATACAAACGCAAGCACTATACACAAACATTTTCAGCGTCATTCTTTCTAGCATACAATCACTCCTAATGACTAGCTACCTACAACCACGCAGCACAAAATACGTCGAGCCAAAGAAAATATTAAACACTTGTTAAGATTTTCTTATTTGAAAATTTTGCAGTGAACTAGTTATTTATTGTAGGCATTACTTGGATACTATAAAGCTTCTTATGAACTCATTTGCCAAATATTGGCGATAAATCTATATATAAGTAAGTTGAGTATTTTCATAACTCTACTTAATAGGTAAATTAGAATTTTCATCGCTTGTCCTAACGCATATTAGAAGTAAACTAATCGCAGTGCTGAGATAAAACATCTGATAAAATAACTCAATGACAAGAATCTCAAACGGAGTAGTTCATAATGTTCCAAAAGATCTACGAGAAGGCCTTTCTAAAGATCCAGCAGTTCTGGCATTATGGGAGGCGCTTACGCCCCTTGCCCGAAATGAGTGGATTTGCTGGATTACTTTTGCAAAGAAAATTGATACACGGACCGAACATATCAAAAGAACCATAGAAGATCTAAAAAAAGGAAAGAAAAGACCTTGTTGCTGGATAGGCTGTACCCATCGTACAGATAAAGAAGTCAGCCCATCAATAAAATACATACTTAATAAGCAAGGCAGGAAGTTTAAGTAGCTGTATCGTTGTTTCCATATTTCCCCGAAAGCTGCCCCAACCTGTATGGAGGTACATTCATACTGTTTAATAGCTCTTCTATTTACTCTAATCCGGCGGGAGTTCCACGCACGTAAGTGCGTGGGTGAGAGCAATATCCTTTGTCTTCTAGTAGTATGAAGATGTGAAACTCTTAAGATCCTCACATGCAGTATATAAGACTCAGTATCACATAGTCTGGGTGACCAAATACAGAAGAAAGATACTTAACAAAGGGATGTCTGAGTATTTTAGCCTTGTGCTTAAGGATATAAAGAAATACTATGGTGACATCCAGTTCATTGAAATCGATACTGATAACGACCATATCCACATTCACATAGTTATTCCACCTAAGTATTCTGTAGCAACAATAATACAGAAGTTAAAAACAAACACTTCTAGCAAAATTAAGGCTAAATACGATTTTCTCAAAAGTGTCTATTGGGGAACAGAGGGTATTTGGTCACCTGGATACTTTGTCTCTACAGCGGGTATAAACGAAGAGGTAATAAAAAAGTACGTAGAAATGCAAGGCAAAGAAGACAAAGGACAAGCGGAGCTTGAACTGTGATCAAGATACCCCGTACGTAAGTGCGGGGTAGTTCATTCTATTTTTACTCATTCTTTGTTTTCTTTATTTACAAAATATCCTTCTGCAGCAACAAAGCGTCAAAGCAATCTCTAACATGTTAATTTTTAATTATGGCAAAAAAACACTAGTAAATTAGTTGCAGGCTTAGATCTGGACAACACTCCTTTTAAATGTACCTATACGTCTCCTCTTAGAGTATGGGAAGAATTGGGGCACTGCAGACTATAGTTCAGAGGAGGTAAATTGTGGTTGAGGAAGTACAAAAGTAAATTGAGGAAATCGGTCCCCAGTTAAGGTTATAATAACTGAATGCGAGATATAATTCTGTTAGTTCCAGTTTATTGTTAGTACGAACTATTTGCATGGCAATCAAACACAAGCTAAATGAATGGTCAAAAAGGTATGTACCGGCTGAAATTGCAGCCATTACTGGAACGCTTGTTTGCGGAGTTATTACTCAAAACTTATTTAGCAACCTAGTCCTGACAGCATTATCCGCAACATGGGGTGAAAATCTAGGATTTTACTCTTGGATGCTTTATACGGAGCTTAAATTTCATACAAAAAACTTTAAAAAGATTTCTGCGCAATCACTTATTAAAACTATTAGAAACATAATTGTCGAATTTGGACCAGGGGAAGCATTAGACAGTTTTGTTATTAGACCTATATCTATGTACACATTACCGCTTCTTGTTAACAACCTAGCACTTGGCTTATTTCTTGGTAAATTGTGTGCAGATACAGTGTTTTATATATTAACAATTGGGTTTCTTGAACTTCGGAAGAAATACCTCATAAACTAACAATCTGTTCCCGCTGATTTTGATTTTAATGAGTATAAATCTGAAAGCAGCTGTAAGAAAGCCCTCAGATTATACTCGGCAGAATTAGCACCCAAAAGTATATGAGCATACGGCGCATCGTCAGGTGGCTGGCCTATTGTTTCAAATCTGCCTCTAAAATGACTATCGTAATCCCCAATAGTTAATGGGTGGTCAGCTCTCTCTATCACGCGCTGCCTAGCTACATCATCTGGTATAATTAGCTCAACCACCGCAATTACTAACTCTGGTGATATACGTTCTCGCATTGTCTCAATAGTTAAGTCTACACCTTCTATTACCGACCAAGGCTGCGCCCATACTACAGCCTCTCCGTCTTGAAGAGCTTTAATACACATGTCAATGTGAAATCGGTACAACTGAGTCCTGATATCAAGGCCAGTAAACTCTTTGTCGTCCTTAACCCGACGACGTACATATTCCTCAAATTCTGCAGGTTCCGCACGCGTTATGTCTGGGTCGATTATTTTAAATAAGTAATCCCGTTTTGCTGCCTCTAGTAAAGAGGTCTTACCACTAGTAGGTTGCCCCCTCAAAAAAATCAATGTATTAGAAGGCAGAGTTAGTGTTTCTTTTAAAGGCTCTTCGGTACGTGGTGTAAGTGACATGTTTATAAATTCATAAATTTAACTTTATACCCATCCTTATATGTTTCTAAGCAGCTTATTGAGCCGTTGTCTATATATAAAAACTTTTTCATTTCTACAGACACACCAAGTATTTTAAAGATTAACATCTTTATCACATCAACATGTGACACAATAACTAAATCTAAAGAGTCTGGGGTCCTAGTCACAACAGCATTAAGTGCATCGTAAGATCTTTGTTGCACAGCAAGATAGCTTTCACCACCTGGAAAAACAAAATTAGTCGACGAATGTCTCCACAATTCAAATTCATTAGGATACTCTTTCTCTATCGATTGAGCTGTTTTTCCTTCAAAACCTCCCATGTCCGTTTCCATAAAACCTAAATCAATAGTAACTGGAGCAGTAACGCCTGCTGATTCTAATAGCATACTCGAAGTTTGTATACACCTGATAGAAGGGCTGCTTATAACAACCGACACGTTTTTGAAAAACCCGGTGTTTGATATAGCTTTCTGCTTAAAATCATTCGCGAATTTACTATCAACAGAAATATCATACGTCCTGCCCATATATATACCAGTTATATTATATTCTGTAGTAACATGCCTAATAAGATAAATTCTCACACAACTATTATAACAAGAAGGTGAAACCAACAGTAGTGTATAACGCACCATCAGGTATACGCTATAATCCAATCGTATGTTGGAGAGTATAACTGCAAATTTAGTAAAATATAGAAATAAAGAGGGAGTCACACAAGAAGATCTTGCTAAAGCTGTAGGGGTTACTAGACAAACTATAATTGCTATCGAGAAAGGAAATTACACTCCATCAGTGCTACTGGCTCTTAAAATTGCACAGTATTTTAATAAACCTGTGGAGAGTATATTTAAACTAACAAAATGAAAACTAAACTAGAGATATTAGCCGGAATAATTGTCTTGATAATATTAATAGGCTTTCTTAACCCAACCAAACTTCTTATGCCGGACTCTTTAATAAAGATGTTAATGGTTGCACTAATACTAATCTTCTTATTTCTAATAGGCCTTGTATGGCAAGAAGTTCCTGAAGATGAGAGAGACACCCAACACATTAGCAAATCAGGAAGGTATGCATTTATTGGCGGTAGCATTGTTTTGGTACTAGGGATTTCTCTCCAAGCACTCAGGCATAGTATTGACCCATGGTTACTTTATGCACTGGCAACGATGGTTCTAATAAAAATAATCTCAAGACTACTACATAGAATACGAAATTAAATGTAAAGGGGACTTGACATATGGCGCAAAGACACATAGTCTTTAGCTATGAAAATTAACTACTTACTCATAATCCCTTTATTAATCTTACTCGCTGTGAGTTTTTATCTGATTCTAAGCAAACAACAAATACCAGACGGTACGATGACACCCCAACAGGACATTACGATGATAAAAGATAAAGAGAACCAAGAAGATGCGATGACTAAAGATGATGAAGCAATGCGCCGGACTGGCGGTCAGTACCTAAATTACACGACAGAAAATTACGACACTTCGGCGGACAAAAGAAGGGTGCTATTTTTCTACGCAAGCTGGTGTCCAACTTGTGTACCAGCAGATAAAGACTTTGCTGATAACAGTGCCCACTTGCCAAAAGACATTACAGTCTTAAGGGTCAATTATAACGATGGGGACACCGATGAAAACGAAAAAACTCTTGCTAAAAAATACGGGGTCACATATCAGCATACGTTCGTCCAAATCGATAGCGATGGACATGAAATTACTAAATGGAATGGTGGGGCAACAAAGGAGTTAGAATCTAACTTAAAGTAAAAATGATATTACTAATTACATTTGCATTTTTAGCCGGGATTGTTACAGTCCTATCTCCTTGTATACTTCCTCTACTCCCCATAATTTTATCTTCAGCAGGAGATGGAAAAAAGTACAAGCCTTTTGGTGTTGTACTGGGATTTATTCTAAGCTTTACTTTCTTTACACTATTTTTATCTATTTTAGTTAAGTTAAGTGGTATTCCCGCAGACTCATTACGTACAATATCCATAGCAATACTGTTAACATTCGGTCTTTCTCTTTTAAGCACTAGGATACAAAGTACAATAGAAATGGCTTTCAGTAAATTAACAAACCTCCTACCACAAGTACGCAACAATAGCGGCTTTCTCGGGGGAGTAGTTATCGGCATGTCCTTAGGTCTGCTATGGACACCCTGTGTTGGGCCGATTCTTGCTTCTGTAATCAGCCTTGCTTTATCAGGCACTATACATTCGCAAACACTCTTTATAACATTAGCTTATGCCATAGGTACAGCGATTCCTATGTTAGCTATTATGCTGATCGGTGCAACTGCATTAAAAAGAACGCACTTGCTAGTAAAGCACGCAGGACTGATTCAAAAAGCATTTGGTGTAATCATGGTTTTTACCGCCATAGGAATTCAATTTAATGTCGATAGAAAGTTTCAGACATATATATTAAGAACATTCCCAAATTACTCAACCAACCTCACAAAATTTGAGGATAACCAAGCTGTAGAAGAAGAGCTGAATAAAATTAGAAAGGAAAAGGAACTAAATATGAACAATATTCCAAAAGCGCCTGAACTCATCTTGGGAGGTGCGTGGTTAAATACGCAACCTCTGAAATTAAAAGAACTCGAAAATAAAGTTATACTGATAGATTTCTGGACTTATTCTTGTATTAACTGTCAAAGAACATTTCCTTATCTGAAGAGCTGGTGGGATAAATATGAGAAAGAGGGCCTTGTAATTATTGGAGTACACAGCCCGGAATTTGAGTTTGAAAAAGATAAAGAAAATGTTGAGAAGGCTCTTAAAGACTTTGGTATTGAGTACCCTATCATGCAAGATAACGAATTTGCAACTTGGACAGCGTATAGAAACAGGTACTGGCCTGCGAAATACTTAATCGATAAAGATGGAGTTATAAGGTACACCCATTTCGGAGAAGGAGACTACGACGAAACGGAACAAGCTATCCAACAACTGCTAGAGGAGCTAACAAACAAGGAAATAAACGCCAAGATAGAAAATACTGAATACGAAATCTATGCAAAAACACCAGAGCTTTACCTAGGTTATTTAAGAATTAATGCACTTAGATCACCTGAGCAAATACATACTAATACATTTATAAACTACTCTAAGCCAACAACATTACCACTTAATACCTTTGCGTATGAAGGGGAGTGGGAAATAACACCGGAATACTCAACCCCAATAAAAGGAAGCAAACTTTATTTAAAGTTTGACGCTAAACAAGTATTTCTTGTAGCAAGAAGCACCAAAGGTACGGGAAAAATCAAAGTATACCTTGATAATGAAATGGAAAAAGGAGGCAAGGATGTTATCGACGGGGAAATGGAGGTATCTACAGACCGATTGTATAGAGTGATACAACTACCTAGTCCGGGAACCCACAATCTTAGACTGGAATTTGTCAACGACGGTATACAAATATTTGCCTTTACTTTTGGGTAGCAGTTAGATTTGCTAGCATTAATATATGAAGGTTGTAAAATCATTCCTTATACTTGTGTTGCTAAGCATATTATTTATGTACTTTTCCGTTGATAAAATAAGTAAATGCTATGCCAACAGCTCGTTAATACTTCGACAAGTAAATGTAATAGCTAAAAGCGAAAAATGGTCTAAAGAAAAGACCTGCAATTACTCTAAATCAATATCAGCAAAAGCAATAGATTGCATAAAGGTGGAAGATCAAAAAAATATTATCGGATCAAAACTACGGGATTTATTACTTACAACAATTTACAACAAAAAATACTCAGCTAGATACATTGTCGAAACTCATAACAAAACCTGTCCGGCAAGTAAGTTTTGATTGGCTATTTTTTGCAGTATTCGGATTAGACAACTCCCCCGCATACTTTTATACTGCTTTAAACGGTGCGTAAATAAACACCAATCTAAAAAATAGCAGCAAAGTAGTATGCATCTTTTAGCGAAGAAGGCCCAACAGCAAATAAAAACAACGCAAACAAAAATATCAGAATGTCTTTTATTTCAATATTCCGTTTCTGCAAATTTCTGCTTTCTGCAAAGCAGGTAGATACATTAACTACAACAATATTGTAACGTGCGTACAGTTTGTAAAGACTCCTCTCAAATTAGACATCTTTGTCTAGTCTGTTGAGACCATTAGTCTACTCAGATTAATTGATTGTGTTTCATCCAACGTAACGCATATAATTCGACATGGCAAAAGAACATAGACAAGGCGGAAAGATTACCAACAAGCATACCTCAACTATTGAACCGGTAGCGTCATTAGTAGACTATCTCAAAAAGAAAGAGGATGTAAATAAAATTATTCTTGGTGTCATCACAATACCTAAAACAAGTCGAAAAAGCGCAATAACTGCAATCAAAATACTACAAGAGCCGGCAGGACTATTACTAAGAATTACAAAAAGAAACGCTATCCAAGAAATTCGAGTCTACACCGAAAACAAACAAGCCGTAAGCAAATTGGTCGAAAACTTTGCACAAGACAATGGATGGGAAACAAGACAGCAGTACTAGAACCTGATTTCTTCAATGTAATCATCTATTCGTGGAACTTTAGCTCGCACTTCTTCCCAGAACTTCTCTGCTAGCGCTAAAGAATAATTAGCGTGCCCGGTTGTTTCTGACCTCATGCATAATCTATCTTCCGTCTTCTTTAAAAGACGCAACAGCTTGTTCTGCAAATCGACAGCAAGTGAGGCATAACTAGCTTTGTCTCTGTCATAGTTTTCAAGTACAGCTAGGTATTCTTCGAATAAGGATTTGTTTAAGCTATATACCTCATCAAATAATTTTTTGTACTTTGGTATCGCCATTTTTAAGATTATGCTACAGACAACCAAGAACATCAATACAAATACTCATATTCAATAAATAACCACAATACATTAAACATACACACAACAACAAAAAGAGTCTTTACTGCATGCGATACTGTCGATATTGGGATTTACTTATTTGCAATGCATACACACACCATGTACCATATATATATATGGTTATAAACAAAATTCAACAAAAACAACAAGGGTTTGCACATCTCTTATTAATAGCCGTTCTGGCTATAACTGCTCTTGGCGCAGCGTCTATCATTTCTATTAAACTCATGAGTAATCATAATAGACAGGCCGGTATCGAGACAGTGGCAGGTGCTAACACGTCAACATGTACTACAGAACTTACTGTGGGGGCAAACGACACGTACAAAACAATTGAATCTGCAATTAATGCTGCCGGATCAAGCACAGCAGGCAAAGTAATATGCGTACGTAACAACAAGGTATATGGGCGAACTCTTATAGACAAAGGCGGTACAGCAGCGTCACCGCTGGTTATAAAATCTCACCCACAAAATTCAGCAAGACCTGTCTTTAGAGATGATACCCCATACCCCGATTGGAGAAATAGAAACGACGACGGTGCTCAACTAGTAACAATAAGAGCAAGTCATGTCATATTTCAGGGCTTTGAGTTAGCTCGATCATCCGCAACCGGGCTTTCTGCCGGAGGAGTTTTAAAGAAAATAGGAGAGAATAAATACCAAGAAATACCGGAAGAAAACATTCAGATAATAAATGTTTCAGTACATGATACTTATGGTGATGGTATTAAGGTTCTGTACGGTAAGAATGTACTTATTGAATCCTGCGAGTTGTACAGAAACGAGATGGTAGGAACAGTCACAGATTGCATGAAGTTCCCTAACGCCATATGTAGCATCGGTGAGGTACTAAAAGTCAGACACAGCGACACAGTAACGGTGCAGAACTGTAGTATTAGAGAAGATATGAGCAGAGGTCGTGGGGGCATTTTGAACACAGATTCATTTAATACAACATATAGAAATAACGAGATTTACATGAGCGATGGTAACTACCTACACATTGGCGACGCATCCAACATAGTTATGGAAAACAACTTAATATTTGCAAACTGTGGTTATAGAGTTAATGGGCTCTACAAGTTGGCGGAAAGGTACCCACCTACTCAGGACCCTTATCCATGGAAAGGCGGAAGTGGGTATGTAATTAGAAACAACCTTATTGTGGGAGCAGAAAAAGGCTTCAACTTCGGAGGTTGCGAAGGATACGTTGCTGCAAGAGGTAAGTCAGAAAAATATTGGACCCCGGGCCATGCGTGTCCATTTAAGAATGTGACGATTGAAAATAACACAGTTGTCGGTATAGGCATACAAGACGGTAAAGAAGATGAGGACAACGAACGTGCTCTTATTATAGGAGATATGAAAGGAAACCCAGCATCAAATGTCAGAATTAGAAATAACATATTTCACTCTACAGACGACGGTAAGGGAGATGGGGAGGATCTAAAAAACGCACTTACCGGAGATGTGGTCTTTAGCGGAAATATTTGGCACGACAAGAATCAATTGACAAACGGTGATGTCGAAATACCCAATCTAACAGGTGTATTTGCAAATAACCCTAACCTCAACTACTGCGTTCCAGTTGGCCAGAAGTTAAACCCAGCCAACTATCGTGTGGCAGAAGCTTTTGCTGGCAAAGGTGCGGATGTCTCTAAAATAGGTATAAACGCAGCCTCAAACAATCCGAACCCAGATCCAGTCCCAGATCCAGTCCCAGATCCAGATCCAACCCCAGACCCAGTGCCACAACCTACCGGCATAGGTCCATCGCTTCTGCACACTAACAATTGGCAATTAGCATTAAACGGAGGGCAAGCCTCCATTGAAAAAGGAGATGTGACCTTTCCCGGAGGCATCTTTAAAGATGTAGCAGATTTGCGTATCACCAAACTTAATGGAAGTAATCCAGTGTTTGTACACCAAAAAGTTACTGGTCTAAACTTCACACCTGGTAAAAAATACGAGGTAATTCTTTTCGCTAAAACTATAACCGGTAATCCCAGTATGGCCCTGTTTGTGTCCAATGGAACATTCAACCCATCACAAAATACAGTAACTACAACAGCCCAACCTGTCACAAACAGCTGGGAGCCGTACAAATTCGTCTTTACAGCACCTCAAAAAGGTGAAAACACAATAATCGGGTTTATGATTACCGGAAAAACACCAAGCAGAATAAGATTTAACGCCGTCATTCTTGATCCCGTTGACTAGTGCTTCACTTGCAGATACCGGCAACAATGTTGCCGGTATCTGAGTATAAATCAGGCTTATTAAAAGTCTAAATGCATAGATTACTGCACGGAGCACCGTCCCCATCGAGATCCCTACCAGCACATTTACACACCTCAAATTGGAACATAGCCTCCTTACATGTTTTTATGTCAGAACAGGTTTTTGCACAGTCGCACCCATGCATATACTCAAGTTCGGAATTTTCTATATCTAAGTACGTATTAAAGTTAACATTCCCACCACATGTCGACTCACTCCACAAGCCTAAGCTATATGTTTTTGCATAGTTTTGGGCTTTCTTGAAGATTGATTGATATTTATAACCTCTAACATAACTCTTTTCCAAGGCATAGCCATTTCTCAGTAACAACTCGTTTATATTTTTACCGTTTATAAACGCATAGCGAAGTAACCTGCCGTATCTATCTTTATCTGAATCTAAGATTTCCTTATCCAATGTAACGTATTTATTTTCAATAAGCTCTTTTAGATATTTTTTAGCCTCTGTTGAAAAACATTGAACCGGCTTTGTCGGATGCCTTGATTCAGGAGCATCTACTGCTATTAATCTCACGGTTTGTTTTTCTTCATTTACCAAAATATCGAAAGTATCACCATCAATTACAGAGGTGACTAAATACTCAGGAGTAACTACAAGCGGTTTAGCCACCCGAGCACCAAGTTCTGTCATATGATCATATAGGTACCCTACATACGAGGCACTAAACAACCCCGTTAACAAAAAGAGCGAAACAATTACCCATAATACCGTTCTTTGTGATTTTATCGCTGGAAAATTCATTGTACAGAAGCAAGATCGCGTTCAAACATGCTACAAGAATATGATATTATCCTTGCATGGTTAATGCAATTATAGTTCATGGACGCCTTGATCAAGAAGAGTATTACAGCAACACATACCCGTCCCCTTCAAATAGTTGGTTTATACCTTGGTTACAAAAGCAACTACTGCTAAAAGATATACTCACACAAACTCCTGAAATGCCAACTCCCTTTAGACCGGAATACAGTGAATGGAAAAAAACTATAGAGCAGTTCGATGTAAACTCAGGAACAATTCTTATAGGACACAGTTGGGGCGCCGGATTCCTATTAAAATGGTTGGCTGAAACTAAAACTAAAGTTTGGAAATTGGTGCTTGTCGCCCCTTGGTTAGATTTAGAGAACACAACTAGGTTACTTAACTTTACACTCGATCCAAAGCTTTCAGATACTGTCCATAATATACACATCCTTGTATCTGAAGATGATTTTGAAGAGAACGTACAAGAAACAACCAAGCTGTTAATTGATACTTATAAGAATATGCACATCCACAGATTTCAAAACAAGGGTCACTTTACCGGTATAGAAAACATGGAAACTCCTGAGTTATTACAAATTTGCTTAGACTAGGTATGACTTTTAAAGAAAAGGTAATTAAGTTGATTCAAGAAGTACCTTATGGGAAAGTAGCAAGCTACTCACAAATAGCACTTCTTGCAGGAAGTCCCCGGGCTGCAAGACAGGTAGGAAGTATTCTTAATCACCTAGAACACAGAATTGAACTTCCTTGGTGGCGAGTAATAAATAATTCCGGTAGGATTAGTATAAAAGGCTCTGACTACTCACCTATTGATCAAAAATTAAGACTTGAGTCAGAGGGTTTAACAATATACGATGACCTAAGTTTTGAGATTGAAAAATATCGCTGGAATCCTCCACAACATTTCTACAACTTATAATACTCTAACATTGACACTTAAAAGTCCGCTCAACATAATTAAACTTGGAATGAATAAACTTACCACAAGAATTTTAAGGACAGATATTATTGCAGGGTTTACAGTAGCACTGATATTAATACCACAATCTTTGGCCTATGCAAGTCTTGCAGGACTCCCCGCGTACATCGGGCTATATGCAGCAATTCTACCCCCACTAATAGCAACGTTATTTGGCTCAAGTCCTCAATTATCTACAGGACCTGTTGCAGTATTATCTTTAATGACATTTACCGCTGTATCCCCTCTTGCAACACCTGGAAGTGGCACTTATATAACCTATACCATCGTATTAACCTTAATGTTTGGAGTAACAATGGTTATATTAGGACTGTTACGCTTAGGCAGCATGATCAGTTTCCTATCACATCCGGTAATATATGGTTTTACTAACGCAGCAGCAGTGATAATTATTGCAACACAAATACCGGCGTTTTTTGGACTTCCGTCACTCCCACATGGAAATCTGATTGAAAACCTGTTTACATCTTTATTATCGTCTTCTGCACCTATTAGTATGCAAACATTCGGTCTTAGTCTTACCGCGCTAAGCAGCATGATGCTTCTTAATAAACTGCGCACTAAAATACCAAGCCTTCTGATTGTACTTGTATTAAGTACTATTTTTGTTAGATTTACAAACTATCCGGTAGCTGTCTTAGGAACAATACCTGCAGGGCTTCCAAAACTTGCAATACCGAATATTGAAGCTGGGTACATTTTAACTTTTCTAAAACCGGTTTTGATCATGTCACTCATCGGATTCACTGAAACAGCGTCCATTGCCCAAGCCATAGCTATAAAAACAAAAGAACGATTTGATTCGAATAAAGAATTGATAGGGCAAGGACTTGCTAATGTTGCAGGTGCTTTCAACCAAAGCTATCCGGTCTCAGGTTCGTTTTCCCGATCTGCTATAAGTTTTTTTGCAGGCACTCGGACTAAGGTGTCAGGTGTTGTAACATCTCTGACCGTCATAATAACCATTCTCTTCCTATCGCCGTTTCTATACTACATTCCGCTTAGTGTACTTTCTGTAATAATAATTGTTTCGATCGTTAACATACTAGATTTAAAAAAGATATTTGCACTCTGGAGATTAAACAGATTTGATGCGCTCACTGCAATTTGCACTTTTGCATTTACAATAGTGTTTGCACCGCAACTAGAGTACGGGGTGTTTCTTGGCATTGTTTTATCAATTGCATATTTCTTCTACAAAAATACCCACCCCAGAGTTGCTTTTCTTTCTCTATACAAAGATCAAAGTCTACACGACGCTAAAACTTATCATCTTGATGTTTGCTCTAATGTTGCAGTAGTTAGATTAGACGCACCGCTGTTCTTTGCCAACACAGTTTATTTTGAAGAAGAAGTAATTAAGTACCTGTCTCAACATAAAACCGTCACACACATTATATTTGTTGCAACAGGTATTAACGAGATAGACCTTACTGGACTTAAAATATTTGGGGAGTTGATAAAATCTCTTTCGTCGGCAAATAAAGAAGTGTACTTCTCATCCATCAGAGCCCCAGTTAGAAAGAGGCTCGAAAAAGCAGACATTATTAAATCGATTGGTATAGACCATGTATTTCCTACAACAAAAATGGCTGTAGCCTCAGTTATCAAAGAGTTAAATAAGAAACACGAACATTTAGACAGTAAGCACTGCCCTCTTAAGAAATATAGCCTTTTGGAAGTAGAAGACCTAAAGCTTCACAAAACGTTGATGCAAACAACAGCCTATTATTACAACAGACTTTTTACAAAACAGTAATTGACAAGCCCCCTTTAGTTACTCTACTATTTATTTTTAGGGAATATGTCCTTAAAACAAATACAAAATTTAATAATCGGACCTGACACAGGGTCCTTTTTTTCCAGACAAACCACTCGGCCACACAGGCCGTTTTTTTTTGCCTGATGAAAGGAAGCGCTACATGCAACACTTCAAGAACTTAATTAAATTGTCATCTTCACTCCACTATAGTGCAATGAGCCACTACAAACATATGGGGTTCCAATACATGGATGTTCCAGCAATTGTTGGCATTACCGGATCATGTGAAAACGTTGACACTCTGTTTAAAATTAAAAGCAGAGTAGATGCTCCACTATATTTTACCCAAACCGGACAATTAGCACTTGAGCAAGCACTTCAGTATTCACCTGGTGTATATACTATTATTCACAGCGGAAGAGACGAAGAGATAGAAGATGCAAGACACTTGCGCCAGTTCAGACTTGTCGAAGAAGAGTTTGATTGTTCTCTGATCAACATGGCTAGAGAAAATTATGACGAAGAGTTAATGTATGAGGAGCTGCTTAAACACATTGAGGAAGCAACAAAAGCTATGATTGCAGGTGTTTTAACTGACCACGAAGAGACACTTAACACCTTCTACCACAGAAATACTGTGAATTTAAAAAACATCTTAGCAAGACCTTACTTAAGAATTGCATATGAAGATGCTGTAGAACTTCTTAAAGTAAACGGCTTTGATGGACTTAAATTCGGGGACGATCTGGAAGCCGAACACGAAGCCAAAATTGTCGAGCTGGTAAATATTGCTAATAATTACGGAACTCAATTAGCAGAGTTTTCTCCTGTGCTAATCATGAGATACCCCAAAGAGATAAAGTTTTTTAACATGAAAGTCTCAGACAAAGACCCACGAGTTGTATTATCGGCAGATTGTGTATTCCCATACTCAGGAGAAGCAGTAGGATCAGCTGTTCGTGAGCATGACGGTATTAAACTACTTGTAAGGCTTTTAACCTCAAATATGTTTAGGATTCTTCAAGATAACGGCGGAAGATACGAAGATTTCAAGTGGTATGTAGAAGATATGATCATTGCACAAAAAACACAGCCACACGCTGGTTACGGAATTGGGAGTGAACGGATTTTGCAATTTATTTTAGGCTCTACTGACATTAGACAATGCTCAATTATGTCTTTGATGGCTAATCAAACAAGAGATTGGTTACCGCTTTCTGAAAAACAAAAAAGTGAAACAAAAGCCACAATGACTGCAGAAGTAACAATTGAAGTAGAAAACTAAATAAAAAACTAAACTTAAGGGTTGATTATTGGTATAATCAGGAAGACGTGTTTAAACTGCCCAAAAAACAAGAGAATACAAACCTTGAAACTGAACTATTACCAACAGTCCAAAGTCCGTTTGAAAAGTATTTTTTACCATTAGTAATTACAGTCGCAACCCTTTTGGTTACAGGACTAGTTGTTGCGGTTATTTATTATCTAAAAACAACAGATAAAACTGTGGTAGATGCACCGGCACGACCAACCGAAGATAATATACCTCTTAGCCCATTCGCACCTAAAAAAGAAAGCTTAGATCCAAATATCGGTAATGAGGAAGTTTTAGACAACAGCATCAAGCTAGCGACCGGTATAACAGTTGATCTTGATACTGACTGGCAAACCCTCACTACCGAGGATTCAGAAACCCATGGTATGGTAAGTTTTATAGTTACAAACGAAGCAACCCAGTCAACAGACTCATCATTAGTACAAGGTGAAATCGAAGCTTATACACCTGAGCACACATTTGAAGACGTGATGCAAACTCTCGCAAAGTCAAAAGAAGAGTTTTCCACACAAACACTTGGCAGTTACAACGTGTTAGTAAGAAATGTTTATCTGCTTACCGGAAACGCAGTAGTTGGTGAGTGGAAAGAAAATAACAAAGTATTACTCATTAGAGTATTTGCATCTTCAATGGAAGAAGCAGCTAGTGTGTTTAATCGCATTGCTCAAACAGTAAAATTTGAGTAATTACTCTAGTACTTCGACTTTATCTATTGTTACAGGAGTAACAGGTTTATCATTAGCCCCTGTTGCAACAAGAGATATTTTATCAACGATATCCATACCCTCTGTAACTTGACCAAAGTTTGTATGTCTACCATCAAGCCAAGGAGTACTCTCTGTTGTTACTATAAAGAACTGACTGCCGTTAGTGTTGGGGCCGGCATTTGCCATTGCTAGACTGCCTTTAACTAACTTCTTTGTATTAAACTCATCTTCAAATTTATACCCTGGTCCTCCGGTTCCATCACCCGATGGATCACCGCCTTGAATCATAAAATCTTTAATAATTCGATGAAAAGTAAGACCGTCATAAAAGCCGTCTTTAGCAAGGGAAACAAAATTGTTCACTGTCTTAGGAGATTCTTTTTCAAAAAGATCTATCGTGATGTTACCAAGGGATGTCTGAAGCACTACTTTGTAGTCAACCCCATCTTTAAGCTGCATATCAAATGGTTTTGTATAAGTTTTAGATGTCATAGAAGTAGTCTTTCCTTCCTCTGTAGTAGAGGTCTTCTGAGTTGTTTGAGTTGTGCTTGATGGCGCGTCTCTGTTATCACTGCCGGCAAGAATATTTTCTTGCGGAGCTCTTCGAGCATTTAATAAAACAACCAAAAGTAAAATTGATAAACTGGTACCTGCAAAAAAGATTAATGGATTTTTCTGCTGCATGTCGGTATAGTAACACTTAACTACGGGGTGGTTCAACCCTTGAGTATTCCTCGGTATAACCTTTATCTAAAAGCTTTTCCCATATACTCCGATTAGAGACATACCACTCAAGCGTTTCCTTCATGCCAATTTCAAACTCTGTTCTTGCCTCCCACCCAAGTTCAACCTTTATCTTGGTGGTATCAAGTAGGTATCTTTTATCATGTCCCGGTCGATCTTCAACATATGTCTTTAGACTTTTAGGCTTATGTGTAAAGTCTAAAATAAAGTCAGCAATTTCCTCAACACTCTGCTCTATACCACTACCAATGTTATATGCCTCACCAATCCGACCTTTATGTAAAATAAGATCAATCGCTTCACAATGATCTAGCACATACAGCCACTCTCTTTTATTTGCACTTGATTTAAACAAAGGTATGTCTTTTTCAAGTAATAAATTAGTTATGAATCTAGGGATTAATTTTTCGGGATATTGAAACGGGCCATAGTTATTTGAACAATGACTTATGGTTACAGGAAGTTTGAAGGTATGGAAATAGGCCATAACAATGTGATTTGCCCCTGCCTTAGAAGCATTATACGGAGTCTTAGGTAAATAAGGATCTGTTTCTTTAAATGCTCTCTGCTCGTCTAGCTCCAAATCACCAAAAACCTCACAGGTGGATACGTGGTGAAGTCTGATATTACCTGCAAGCCTACATGCCTCAAGCAGTCCTTGAGTGCCTAAAACATTAGTCTTAACAAAGATATCAGGCTCAGTCATTGCTCTCCCGTTATGTGATTCGGCAGCAAAATTCACAACCGTCGAAATAGAATTTTTCTTGAGTAGTTCGGTTACTAATGCTGTATTGGCAATATCCCCTTGTACGCATATGTAATTTGGGTTTGAAACTATATCTAATAGGTTTTCAAGATTGCCGGCATAGGTAAGAAGGTCTAAATTTACAACATGTGACTTGGGATACTTTCTTAACCAATATCTTATGAAGTTCGAGCCAATAAACCCAGCACCTCCGGTAACTAAGATATGCATAAGTTCAGATTACCAAATTCCTAAGGGATATACAAAAGGCAGTTAATCTACCAGCTCGTCTCTTGTAAACTCAATAATAGTTTCTAACTAAAGCTAGATCTTTGTCGTGAATATCTAAATAACTAGCAAAGTTCTTATCGATAAAGCCCGTGTTTATATACAAAGATTGAATATCAAAATAGATCGCATGAGTGTGCCCCATAACCAATATACAATTTCTCTTCTTACCTTTCTTGATATAGCTGTAGTTCATGGCTTTATTGGTTATTTTTATCCCTTTCTTACCAGAATACATTAGAGCCAGCTGCAGATATTTAAGCGGAAAGTTCACAAGTATAGTGATGTATTTTAGAAACTTAGGTGATTTTTTAAATAGCTTGTAAGAAAGAACTGAGAGCAGTGACATGTTTTGCCCGTGTTCAATGTGTAACATTGTTCCATCAGGCAATCTCAATTTGTAATAATGGCATGAAATATCACAAAACTCTCTTACTCTCTCATCTGTCTTATCTGCCGGATCGTGATTCCCGTGAATGTATATGGCTTTTTTTGCTTTTAGTATTGGAAATAACTTAGCCCAAGGTGAGGCCATAAACTCATCAAAGCTTATCTTCTTTTCATCCCAGAAGTCTCCGTTGATGATAATTTGATCAAAACCGGAGAACAGGTTGATTAGGTAGTTACACTGCCTCTTATTAAATTTTCTACCCAGGTGGGTATCGCTAAAAATGAGTGTTCTCATGCTAATTTAGGCCATTTCTATACTTAAGACCTCAGTATCTCTAATTCTAGCAAATAAACCTCAAGTAGCAAAAAGCGTTCCATAGGTTCATTTTTAGGGCTATGATATTAGCGTGATTGAAAGAGCAATAAAAATACAAATAATAAAAGTTTGGGAGTATCTTGAAAAAAAGCAACTCTCGCCAATTAAAGTGCCTGTGATTATCCCAAATGAAAAAACACTTAAAACTTTTGACCTGCTAAAGAAAATATATGTTCGAACTCAAAGACTTGATTTAAAAATTTGGATTTCAGGGTCGTGGGCAGTTATGGGTGCATATAAAAGCTTTATTAAAGATACAACAGACATAGACATCACTCTTAAAACGCCAAGGGATGAAAATTATTTAAGCCAAATATTATTTTCTTTCGGACTTAAATGCGAAGGCCCAAGTAAATTTGGTGCAGTTACTTTTACAGACGGTGATGGAATTGAGATCGACTTTAATAGTATTCAAGATGACAAGACACATTTTCATAACATTAACTTAGATGATGATTTCGGAGAGTTAAATGGCTTCAGGTATAGAATAGTACCTAGGCAAGAACTTATCAAAGTATATAAACACTTCCTGCTTGAAGAACAAAGACCTACCTTCCCAGATCTAGTGAAAATAAAGGCCTTGATACAATCTAAACATATTTAATAGCTCTACACCTATACAATTATGATAAAATCCTTCTATGTTCAAAGAGATCGAAGCTTTAAACAACTTTGCCAAACAAGAAGAAGCTACAAGCAAGTTTTGGCAAGAAGAGCATATCTTTGAAAAGTCAGTAACACAAAGACCGGAAGACAATCTCTATGTCTTTTATGATGGACCTCCCTTTATATCAGGATTACCTCACTACGGGCATTTACTCGTATCTATAGCAAAAGACATTATCCCAAGATACTGGACCATGAAAGGCAAGCGAGTTGAGCGTGTTTGGGGTTGGGATGCTCACGGGCTTACCGTGGAGAACAAGGTTCAAAAGAAGCTCGGCATTAAAAATAGAAGAGATATTGAAAAGTTTGGGCTAGCAAAATTTACGGAAGAATGTTATGTCTACACCTCAGAAACCTCAGCAGAATGGGATTGGTATATAGAGAAAATCGGCAGATGGGTCGATATGAAAAACGCATACAAGACAATAGATCAGAATTACATGGAGTCAGTAATGTGGGCATTTAAGCAAATATATGATAAAGGCCTTATTTACCAAGGTGTAAGAACATCACTTTACTGCACAAATTGCGGAACCCCAGTTTCAAACTTCGAAGTAGCTATGGATAACACTTACAAAGAAGTTGAGGACCCGGCTGTAACCATTAAGTTTAAGATAACAACAGAAGGTGTCTTTAAAGATCACTTCTTACTTGCTTGGACAACAACACCATGGACACTCCCCTCTAATAGAGCGCTGGTCGTTAACGCAACTGAAACCTACATAGTTGTAAGCTACAATTCAGAACATTACATTTGTGCAAAAAATAGGTATGCAGAGGTATTCAAAGACATAGAAGCAAAAGTTGTAAAAGAGGTACAAGGCCAAGAACTACTGGGTCTTGAATACGCACCACTCTTTAGCTTCTTTAAATCAGATAAGGCTAAGGATTTTAGAGTATATGCATATGAAGGCATGGTGAGTGCTGATGAAGGTACAGGTATTGTACACTCAGCACCAGGATTTGGTGCGGTAGATACTGAGATGGGCTATCACTACGGCCTTGAAATCATGCTAAAGATCGATGATGAAGGTAAATTTGTAGCAGGAAACAGCGGAACAAATCCTTATCAAGGTATTTACTTCTCTAAAGCAAATGACATGATAATGGCTGATTTGAAAACACAAGATGCTGTGTTTAAAGAAGAGACTATTCTGCACAGATTTCCATACCACGATAGATGCAATACCTTGCTAATCCAAAGAGCTCAGAACTCGTGGTTTATCAATGTTAAAAAGATAAAACACAAACTGCACGAGAACAATGAAGCTATTAACTGGATCCCCGGAGGTGTCAAATACGGAAGATTTAAACAAGGCATCGACCAAGCTCCGGATTGGTGCATCTCACGTAGCAGATTTTGGGCAACTCCACTACCTGTATGGATGACCGAAGACGGAGATATCCATGTCATCGAATCTATTAAAGAGCTGGAGGACCTATCAGGTAAAAAAGTGGAGAACTTACATAGACCATATATTGATGAGATTACATTTGAAAAGAATGGGAAAAAGTATACCAGAATACCTGAAGTACTAGACTCATGGTTTGAAGCAGCGTCTATGCCTTATGCTCAAATCCACTATCCGTTTGAAAACAAAGAAAAGTTTGAAAAAAACTTCCCCGGTGATTACATAGTGGAATATGTTGCACAAACACGCGCGTGGTTTTATGTTATGCATGTTGTTTCAACCATAATATCTAATACCAACTCCTTTAAAAACTCGATTTCAACTGGAACTCTTGCCGGTAACGATGGTAGAAAGATGAGTAAAACTTACGGCAACTTTACTGATCCTAAAGAGGTACTTGAAACAATTGGTGGAGATGCTCTTAGACTGTACTTTATGGCCTCCCCTCTTATGGCCGGTGAAGGCACTAACTTTGACATCATAGAGATAAAAAATAAGTCAAAGAAAGTTCTTAACCCACTATGGAATACATTACGTTACTTTGTAACTTATGCTAATGCCAACAATTTTAATCCAAAAGAATTAACTAGCAGCACACATGTGCTAGACATCTGGATCAAAGCAAGACTAAATGAAACAAAGAAGATATTTGAAGAAAGTATCCAAGGTTATCAAACAATCCCTGCAACGTTAGCAGTCGAAGAATTTATTGATGATCTATCTAGGTGGTACGTTCGAAGATCAAGATATAGGATATCAACAGGAGATAGCCAAGCACTTTCAACGCTTTATGAGGTACTTCTTGAACTCTCAAAAGCAGCAGCACCGCTAATACCGTTCATCTCGGAAGAAGTATTTAAAGTACTTAATCAAGATGAAAACAAGCTTTCAGTTCATTTAGAACTGTACCCGACTTGGAGGCAGGACCTTACTAAAGAAGAGCAAGATATTTTAGAGCAAATACAAATAGCAAGGGACATTTCAACACTGGGAAACAGTATAAGAATGACTTCCCAAGCTTCGGTTAAACAACCGGTGCAAACCATATTTGTTAAGGGTAGTACTAAGCTAACTAATGAAGAGATAATAAATCTAATAAAAGATGAGTTGAATGTTAAAGAAGTAGTTCTAGTGGAAGAGTTCCCTACTACCCCAAACTTAAGCGAACCGGTTACTGCAGGTAGCCTAACTTGTGTTATGGATCTAACAGTTACTGAAGAGCTAAGGCTTGAAGGTGTTGCAAGAGAGCTAGTTAGAAGAATTCAAGATCTACGCAAAGAAAAAGGACTAAGTGTCACTGACAGGGTAGAAATAACCTATGAAGATACCCCAGACAACCAAAAAGCTGTAGAGCTCTTTGGAGAGGATATTGCAAAGAAAGTAGGGGCAAGCAGCCTTATCTCCGGAGACGCCTACTTTATAAGATAGTAAAATAGCTTAGTCTTCAGTGGAAGGAAGCTCGAAAGTACCAGCAAACTTACCCCCTAATCTTACATCAACCTTACCTGAACCATCGGTTCGAAGTGTTTGAGTTGACTCAACAGTTGCCGGCTTTGGTGCCGGTGCCGGTGCTTCTACACCTTTAATTGGTAATGTCGGTTGTTGTGCTTCTGAAATTTTTGTTGCCATATAATATCTCCTTTAAACGATATACTAACGGGATTATTGCATAATGATACTATTTTGCAACCTGGTTTAAGACAGAGAAGTATCCCAGTAAAAGCGTGTTCAAATCAGTAAGATCTAGATTAGCATCCCATAACTCTTGCTTGAAAGTACCCCAGCATTTCTTTCGTAACTTATAGATGAATTGATCCTGTGACCAATCTGCTTTGCATTCATCTTGCTTATTATCTTTAATCCAAGCATACATTTCTTTTTTTAGCTCTTGTGGGAAACTCTGGGCATCAAAGACCGCGTTTTGTAAGCCCGTTGCAAGATGTACTTCTAGAACTTTGTGCTGTGGAAGCTGACTAAAAAAGTCATGCGGCTGTGTTGAAGCACCGTGCTGTACAACTCCTCCAATACTAAACTTGCTTCTTACAAAATCTCCTGCATTTTCAAGCAGTACAAAATCAACTTCTGCAGGATGAACTTTACCATCCGACATAACATTACCGCCATGAGACGTACCTGATTGGATACTCACTTTACTAAGGCCAGTGGTATGTTTATCCCACTGGGCATAAAACCCTGTTAGAAACGTATCTAATTCTTTCAAAGTACTGTTCTTACCTCCGATGTGACCTATCTCTCCCCCGATCGAAACCTCTATACCTTTAGGCTGTTTTTCTCTTACATATTTTGCAAGCTCAAGTGTGTATTTAATATTCTCTTTCTGCTGCTCTTCTAAAGTAGGAGCAGACAGGTTCACAAGAGTCGAGGCGTCGATATCGATATTGTATATCCCATTTTGTAAGGCTTGATCGATAAGAAGTTTTAATTTCTCAACCTCTCCTTCTTCAATAACACCCTCAGCCTTTGGCTTTGTTTGAAAATGATCACCTTGGATATAAACAGGTCCTGCGTGATTTGAGGCAAGGGCAGCTCCAAGTACACAGGTAGCGTACTCTTCGCAATCTTGTCCCGTGTACCCCATCTCACTCCTCGATAGCTCGAACACAAAGTACTCTGTGCTTGTTTCTTTAGCTACAGCAAAGATCTCTTTAGCAATATCGAAAGTAATCCCTCGTACATTGAATGCAGGAACTGTGAATGTATGAGGTAGTTCATTTTTTGCTCTCCTCATGTAAACATCATTGATTGAAGCTGGGAATATGCCTTTTTGCGAAATCAATTCCCAAATTGTATTTTTTGCTTGATGCTTTAGCTCAGCATCTGTCTCAAAACAAAAGTATTTTACAAGGTCACGAACAACTGGAGCTGGTATGTCTTTTATTATCTTACCTGCGGTGTCTACATAAGGCCCTATTAATGCTAAAATTTTAGATGAAAGCATGAAACGATTATAGAATATGAAAGCCCTTACTCCTATATTAATTTTTGGATTTGTACTTGTAATAGTCTTGCTTTGGTTCTTTGGTAAATCAGCAAAACCATTAAAAGGTGTTACTGGGCCTGTAGAATATGTATTTTTCAAAAGCAGCAATACAAAGGTAAGGGTAGAAATTGCAGATACCGAAGCTAAAAGGGCTAAAGGACTAATGTTTAGAACACACATGCCCGAAAACAATGGTATGCTTTTTATCTTCCAAACCTCTGCGAGTCATGCCTTCTGGATGGCCAATACCAAAATACCTCTAGATATCATCTGGATTAACGAAGACTTAAAAATTGTGGATATAAGCAAAAGTACCCCTCCTTGTACAGAAACCGGTACTTTAATATCGCTCTGCAAAGCTTATGCTCCAAAAGACAAGGCTAAATACGTGCTCGAAGTTAACGGCGGTTATACTGACAAAAACAAAATTGGAATTGGCGATGAGGTTATTTTTTCAGGCCCTTCTCTACCTTTATGAAAAAAGGCTTTCCAACAATTCTAATTCTCTTTGGTATAACAGGTGACCTCGCGCATACAAAAGTTATACCTTCTCTTTACAAACTGTACTCAAAGAATCTTCTACCAGAACTATTTACTGTAATAGGCTTTGGTAGACGAGATCTAACTGATGACGGCGTAAAAAACCTTATTACAAAGTCTCTTAACTCAAAAGAAGATACCGCTAGCGTTATGAAGTTTGCAAGTATATTTAAATATCACAAAGGAGACTTTGCAAACCTTGATGATTATATATCTCTTGCAGCCAAGCTTGGATTTACCGATAAACAATGGAATACATGTGCTAATAAATTATTTTACTTAGCAGTCCCTCCAGCTTATTACAACGAACTAACAAACCACCTGCACGACTCTCGTCTTACTGAACCGTGCGGACCTGATGAGGGCTGGACACGCGTTCTAATTGAGAAACCATTTGGAACTGATAAGCATAGTGCTAGAAAGCTAGATGCAAGCCTAGGCAGGATGTTTAAAGAAGAACAAATATATAGAATTGATCACTACCTTGCTAAAGAAATGATGCAAAACATTTTGGCATTTAGATTTTCAAACAACCTACTTGAAGACAGCTGGAACAATAAAACTGTCGAACAAATTAAAATCCGGTTTATCGAATCTGAAGGTGTAGAAACACGTGGTTCATTTTATGACGGTATAGGCGCACTTAGAGATGTGGGCCAAAATCATTTGCTACAGATGCTAGCACTAACCACTATGGAGCAACCTCAAAGTTTTAGCGGTAACGATGTTCGCGCAAGGCGAGAAGAAATTCTACAGCAATTAGTACCTCCATGTGGAGACCAAATAAGCTCACACACTTTTCGAGCGCAATACTCTTCTTTTAAAGATATAGAAGGAGTAGAAGGCACTTCAAAAACTGAAACTTATTTTAAGTTAATAGCCCAATTAAACTCCCCTAGATGGGAAGGAGTACCTATAACACTTGAAGGCGGAAAAGGTTTAAAGACTGCAAGAAAAGAAATAAAGTTAATTTTTAAACCAGTTAACTCTAAAATTACTACCCTTACTGACGGTCTTGATTATAAAAACCGTGTAATTATTAATCTTGAATCCGGAGAAGAAGGTATTAATATCAGGTTCTGGGCAAAAAAGCCGGGCCTTGCCTTTGAGTTTGAAGAAGCAACCTTCGAGTTTGATTTTACAAACAGTAAAAGTATCTCTCTTAAAGCAGACGAGTACGAGAAGCTACTCCTAGACGCAATAGAAGGTAGCCAAGAGTTGTTCATAACCACCAAAGAAGCGCAATATTCATGGGATTTTATAGACCCGATTATTGAGGCATGGCAAAAAGATGCCATTAAGCTTTATAATTATGATAAGAATTCAAACGATATACTAGATAAACCGGAATTCTAAAACAAATGAATACACTGCCCAAGAAACAAATCGGAATAATAGGACTTGGTAAAATGGGAAGTGCGATTGCACTTCACCTAGATGAATTAGGCTGGGATGTTGTAGGACACGATATTTCTGCAGACGTTGCAAAGTTTTCAACAAGCAGAATCAAACTAGTCTCGACTATTAAAGAACTAACAAACACTCTTAGTCAACCACGGGTTATATGGCTTATGGTCCCTGCAGGGGAGGCAGTTCAAACCATCTTGTTTGGCAAAGACGGCCTTATTAATTACCTTACTACAGACGACATTGTTATAGATGGAGGAAATTCCTATTTTGAAGATTCTGTAGTTACTGCCCAAATCCTTTTTGAAAAGAAAATAAACTTCCTGGATGTAGGTGTTTCAAATGGTGTCGAGGGTGCTCGTCATGGCGCTTGTTTAATGGTAGGCGGACACAAAGAAGTTTACTCACATCTGGAAGAATTGTTTAGGGATATCGGCACTGAGGGCGGGTATGCTCATGTAGGTCCGATTGGAGCAGGGCATTTTGTAAAAATGGTACATAACGGAATCGAGTATGGCTTTATCCAAGCTATTGCAGAGGGGTTTGATATTATCAATAGCTGCAAAACCTACAAGTACGATCTTTGGCAAGTAGCCAATTTATATAACCACGGCTCTCTGCTTCAGTCCAAGCTTATGGATTGTATGGTTAGAGGTTTTGATAAGTTTGGTAATGAATTAACAGAGATACAAGGCAAAGCAACCGGTCTTGGTGAGGGTCAGTGGACTTATGACTATGCCAAGAAAATAGGTGTGGCAGCACCAAGTATTAAAGCGGCTCTCGATGTACGCGAAGAAACAAAGAGTAAACCTAACTTCCAAGGTAAGATCATTATGGCATTGCGCAATGTATTTGGAGGACATCCAATAAACCCATGAACTTTCACACAGAAAATACTCTAGTTACTAAAAATGTAATTAATAGTGCCCTACCATTACTTGAAGATTATAAAAAATCGGTAACCCACTACCTAACAAATAAAACTTATGTAAAACCCGAGAATTTAGTAAAACTGCCCTACGATGAAGATAATCTTTCACACATCATGCAGATGAAAGAACTATTTGTTACTAAAGCTTTGAAGTACATAGTTGTTGTGGGTATCGGAGGCTCGAACCTTGGAACAAAAACTGTTTATGATGCGTTACACGGTTACTCCGATATTTTTGAACCAAACAGAAATCCTAAAATTATATTTCTTGAAACGCTCAATGCAAGCTATACAAAGAAAGCGCTTCAGTTTCTTGCACACGAAGTGAAAACTGAAGAAGAAATACTTACAATACTGATTACAAAGTCCGGTACTACTGCGGAGACTTTAATTAATTTCGAGATTCTCTCAAAAGCCCTTCCGATAATTAAGAACCGAACTATCTATATTGCAAATGAGAGCGCCCCACTTATAGTACTTGCAAAAAAACGAAAGCTACCTTTTCTCACGATACCTATGCCGGTGCCAGGGAGATTCTCAGTTTTTTCACCCGCGGGGCTGTTTCCTCTGGCCTGCTCTGGGGTAGATATAATCGGTCTTCTTGAAGGTGCTATGGAAACAATGGAAGGCCATTTCAAAGAAGGGGCAATTGATATTTCTGCACTTACAGCTCTTATACAATACCGTGAAGGTAAAATCATTCACGAAAACTTTTTGTTTGATTCTCGGCTCGAGTCACTAGGAAAGTGGCAGCGCCAGCTTACAGCAGAGAGCTTAGGAAAAAAGAGCAGATACGGCAACGCCGAGGGAATCCAGCCTTCATATAGTATAGGTACTACCGATCTTCACTCTATGTTCCAATTATTCTTAGGTGGACTTCACATAAGATATTTCACATTTACCAACGTTGCACATCTGGAACACAATACAGTCAATGAACCTAAAGGCAAGGTATCTGACACAAAACTACTAAAAGAAATATACAAAAATGTTAAAACTAAATTTAGCGAGGAGGGTATACCTTTTAGTGAATTTATCTTGGACAGTATTACAGAAAAAGAGCTCGGTGCTTATCTCCAATTTAAAATGATTGAAACTATGTTTGTCGGACACCTGTTAAATATAAATACGTTTGATCAACCCAATGTTGACGCTTACAAAAGAGAAGTTAATGAACGTAATTGATATTTCTATCCCTTTGCAAGAAGGGATGATCACATACCCCAATAATCCGCCATTCAATAAAAAGCAAAGAAGTACTAAGAACTCTATACTTTCGGAAATCACTATGGGTAGTCATACAGGCACACACTACGATTTCCCCTCACATGCAAATGCCTCAAACAAAGCTTCCGATGCTTTCAAGCTAAACATCTTTTTCCAAGAATGCCAAGTGCTGGATTTAACTGATTGTGATGCAAAAATCGAGGTAGAAGATCTGAAAAAGAAGATTATTACAAAAAGAGTAGTATTGATGAAAACAAAGAACTCATATAGGGGCTTTAAGACTTTCTACCCAGACTACGTTTATCTTTCTGATACCGCTGCTGATTATCTTGCAACACTGAGTTTGGATATTGTAGGTATTGATTTCATTTCTATAAAAGGAGCGGCTGAAACAAATAACAAAGCGCACACTAATCTGCTGTCAAAAAACATCTTAATTTTAGAAGGTATAGACCTAAATAGCGTTACTGAAGGTATATACTTCTTCTCAGGATTACCTTTAAAAATCACAGACACTGATGGCGCTCCAGCTAGAGTTGTTATTATAGATAATCTCTAAGTCTTTTACTTCTTGAAGGATGTCTTAGTTTTCTTAAAGCTTTGGCCTCAATCTGTCTTATTCGTTCTCGTGTGACACCAAATTCTTTACCTACTTCTTCAAGTGTACGCGATTTACCATCGCGCAAACCAAAGCGAAGTTCAAGAACACGTCTCTCACGTGGGTTTAAAGAATCTAAAACATTAACTATGTGTTCTTTTAAAAGTTCATGGCTTGCTGAATCAAATGGGGAAAGAGTAGATTCATCAGGTATAAATTCTTTAAGCCTGCTATCCTCTTCTTTACCTACTGTTGTTTCAAGTGATGTTGTTTCTTGAGATATTTTCTCAATTTCATTTGCTTTGGTAACTTCAATACCCATCTCTTTAGCAATCTCCTCAGCAGTTGGTGTTCTTTCAAGCTCTTGCTCAAGCTTTCGTTGAACTCTTTTATACTTATTCATAGTCTCAATCATGTGCACGGGAATACGAATTGTTCTAGCTTGATCGGCAATAGCTCTGGTGATTGCCTGTCTAATCCACCAAGTAGCGTAGGTTGAGAACTTAAAGCCTCTTCTCCAATCAAACTTCTCAACAGCACGCATAAGACCTATGTTTCCTTCTTGAATAAGATCCAAGAAAAATAAACCTCTTCCCATATGTCTCTTGGCAATAGATACCACTAACCTTAAATTAGCTTGGGTCAAACGTTCTGCTGCAAGCTCACACTCTCTTTTTGTTACAGTTTTAGCAAAAGCACGAACTTCCTTAAGAGCTTGTTTATCAATCTCCATCTCTTTAGCAACTACATTATCGCTAGGAGCTGCTTTTAACTGCTTAGTTAGTCTAGCTGTTAAAGCATTGAGCTTTATAACTTCCGCCTTTTTAGCGTAATCTATTTCTTGAGCTGCATTCAAAAGACTAACTTTACCAATCTCTCTTAAATACATTCTGACAGGGTCAGATAGGACTGCCTTATCCATTGAAATCTTAGATACATCTAGTTCTTCTGTAAGCTTTAAGTCCTCTGCCTCTTCAACTGAGTCTACATCAAACACATCTACGCCTGAATCCATCAATTTCTCGTAAAGGGAATCGAGAGTTTCTAGGTTGTCTTCAGCTTGGGGGAATAATTCAAACACCTCTGCTTGGGTTACATACCCACGTTTTTTACCTTGGGCTATAAGTTTCTTTAACGGGACATCAAATGTCACGGTTTTATCATCGGAAGTCATTTTTTTAGTCATATATTAAGCATTCATAATTATATACGAAATATGCTTAGTTAGGCTAGGCGGGCCGATAGTTCTTTTAACTTTGTCACCAGACTTTTCAATTCTTCCGAGTCTTTCTCTTTTTCGGCTTTTCTTATTTTAACCGTGACTTCTTTAAGCTCTTTCCTTAATTGCTCCTTCTTAAGACGCTTAAAGGTCATTTCGAGTTCATGCATAAAAGCAGTTTCCTCTGTATCTGCCTTACCTAAATCAGTTAGGTATATTTGTTCTGTTATTCCGGCAAGGCGCACATCTAGTTTAGATGCAAAGTTTTTTATATCAAACTTACGTTTTCTGCCGGTAAGATAGCTTTTAAGCTCTATAAATATTTTCTGCAGATCTTCGGAAACAAAATCTTTTTTTGCCAATCTGTGTGTTAGGGCCTGCGCAGTTCCTAACGGCGCTTTCATTATTAACGCCAGCATATACTCCTCTAACGGGAATTTTCTATTTTTAGCATAACCGGGGCCTTTGTCAAGGGGCTCGGTGTTAGAGACTACGTTTTGTGGCGTTACAACAGCATCTACACCGCTTACCGGAGATCGAAGTACGTCGTATACTGACTCCTCTGAAACACCCAAGGCTTCGGACAATGTTTTGACGCCAGTGTCCAAAATTACGGAGTTTTTGGTGATGTTAAGGAACGGAGCCACTTCCGAAATTATTTTATTCTTCCCAATATAAGAATGTTTGTCGTTTGAGTTAAGGCTCGTCGTGATAACAAAATCGTAGAAAGGTATCGGATTCGCCAAGCACTGTACGGCCCCCGCTCTATCATCATTAATAAACTGGTCTAGGTCAGTATATTTTGCGGGAATGGGACACACATAAACATCAAAGCCTTCCCTTTCTGCGAGCTCTATACCACGCATACTGGCTTTAATACCAGCTAAATCAGAGTCATAACAAAACACCAACTGTTTAGTGTATCTGGCTAGCTGTGCCAATTGTTGGAGAGTAAGGGCAGTGCCCGAGGAAGCAACGATGTTTCGCAATCCATGTTTGTAAGCAGTCAGGACGTCAAGCTGACCTTCGACCATTACCGCCCCCAGCTTTTTTATATTTACACGAGCCAAATACAGGCCATAAAGAAAAGCACTTTTATTAAAAACCTTGGTACTGGAAGTATTGATGTACTTAGGCTGCTCATCAAAGATAGTGCGTCCATTAAATCCTAATATTTTACCGTCAGTTCCCTTGAAGGGAAAAATTACCCTACCGCGAAACTTATCAATAAAGCCTTGGCCCGAACTTCTCTTGATAATAACACCTGCCTCCAGCATATCTTCAGTCTTATACTTCTTTTTAGTTAGGTAGTTAAACAGCAAATCCCATTGGCGCGGCGCGTATCCTAAATTGAATGCATCAATAGTCTCTTTATCGAGCTTGCGCTTGTGCATCAAATAATTTAAACCAACCTCGCCTGCCTTGTGCTTTAGAAGAAGGAAGTTATAAAACTTTGCAGCAACGTCATTGATCTCATAGAGAATAGCCTTACCTTGGGTAAATGAACTATCTTGTTTCTTAATTTCTACCCCTGCAATCTCACCCAAAGCCTCCAGAGCAGCACTGAAATCAAGCCCCTCTATCTTTTCATAAAATGAAAAGATATCCCCGCCCTCCCCACAACCAAAGCATTTATATATCTGCAGTTCGGGTGATACCATAAAAGAGGGTGTACTCTCGCCATGAAAAGGACACAGGCCTTTGTAATTCGTGCCAGACCTTTTACGGGCTACGTACCTACTTCCCAAATCGACAATACTTAAC
>ERZ724505.177-NODE-177-length-42028-cov-5.717580_pt1 | contig 42028 bp, 38 predicted proteins | sample MGYA00376038_ERZ724505 | MGnify/ENA primary metagenome ERZ724505 (study PRJEB28724, sample SAMN07190884) | wastewater metagenome | isolation source: effluent of sewage treatment plant in Hong Hong | place: Hong Kong | collected 2016-03-17 ... | reverse complement strand
AAATGCCATACAATGTCGTACGCTTAATCCCCAGAATTTTGGCCATATTACCCGCACTCATGGGCCGTGCCTCCAATAAATGAAGATAGATTCTCGCCTGATCCTTATCCAGGCCGAGCTCGAGAAGAATGTGCTCCATATGCTGTCGGGAGAAGACGACACTATTTATTATAACATCTTTTTCCATATGATTGGAGACTTTCTTATTTGTTTATCTTATCCGTCATTATGGAAACTACAGAAATTTCACATGAACATCGGTTACCAGAAAAAGTTTCGACCGATTCACTGCAGACAACAATCCGTATTCTTCAAGAGCGACTGTCAGCCATAAAAGCCATTCTCGATTCTGATCCGAAGAGAATGGAAGGTCTGACACATGCAGCTAGCCGCATTTCAGACATCGATGCAGCTATCCGCAAAACCATCTCTCATATCCTTTCGGTTCCAGAACTTTCCGACGAAGCGCTGAATACGATTACAAATCTAGCATTGCAACGCAGGCCAGTGGCTCCTGACACTGATATGAATACTGTGCTTATCCAAGGCGGTCGTGGCAGGCGCATGAAAGTGCCGGAAAACGCATCTCTTTTTGCGCAGTACGTGCGGACCTTTAGGAAGCGGCAAGGCTGGACACAAGATGACCTTGCCCAACAGATAGGCTCAAACGTTACCAAACAGTATGTATCCAAAGTCGAAGCGGGGCATATTGCGATTCCGCATCATAATTTTCTGCAAGCATTCAGTGCACAATGCCATGTAGGCATCAATGATTTACTGACCATGACTCAGAAAACCACGAAATAAAATCGAGCTTTTTGCCCAAGCAGAACTAAGAAATGCGTTTCGATATAGCACTGTTATTCATGATTTTTCAATATTTCGAGATACAAAATGCTTCAATCGAAAAGCGCTGCCTGAACCAGATTTTAGGTATTTCTCAAATGCAATAGCTGCATTCTTTTCTCGAAAACAACAAAACTACTCAATACGCCACGGACGCAATGCTTTCGTAGCTTTCACCGAACCTTCATTATGCTCTAGAAGACGGGCATTTAAGTCGCCGGTATAGCCAATATAATTTTTACCCCTTTCATTGCCGAGAATATAGACAAACCAACGCATACGATGAAGCCCTCCTACGCTTTTGATGGCCTGCCATCCGTAGCGAGGCGATTTCGGAAGAGAATGACGAGACAAAGTTCAAAAGCTACGGACGGCATCCTACGCTTCGCGTAGGATGGAGCGGGCGAACGGAATCGAACCGTCATCACCAGTTTGGAAAACTGGGGTAATAACCACTATACGACGCCCGCAGCGAGGGAAATTGTAGGTAATTCTGACTGTTTGTACAGAGCAAACAGCTGTTTTACACTCCGGCCAATCCCGCTGATAAGCGCGTTGCATCTCATCAATTGGCAGGCAAAAATATCCCTTCAGGAAAGTGTGACGGGGATGCTGCGTCTGGATACACATATTTCTTCCCCCTTTTTTCTATGAACGACACTGATACAGATGACGAAGACGACACGAATACCGGAAAAATGGAACCGCAGGAAGCGGATCCGGGAGAGGAGCACTATAAAGATCCCCTGATCGGCGAAGGATCAGGGGAAGAGAGTGTGCAGGTGTTGTAACTACTGAACAGATACGCTCGACGACTGACTCCTGAGCATATTCGCCCGTGCCTGATTCGGGTTGACCAGTCCGGTGGCATCCGGCCGTGGATTGCGCTTGAGTTCGGTTGTGAGAAGCTTCTGGCAAATGGCGATGTAGCCCGGATCCCCATGCACAGGACACACGCGCGAACGGATTTGCTGACGCAGGGTATCCAGCTGCGACAATGTCAGATCTGCGACAGTCGAAATGCCAGACGACGAAACAGATGAGACGCTGCTGGCTACAGGTGCAGGATTGCAAGGGGGCAGAGAGGACACGGATGAGGAACTGACAACAGACCGAGCGGAGCCAGCCTGCGCTTTTGCCTGCACTGCGCGCATGCGAAGGCGGAAAGCCGCCTCCGATTCAGCAGCCGGATGCAGTATTTGGGCATCGCTGCCGCGCGTGCTCTCGGACGAAGCCTGGACAGTGGTAACAGTCACAAGCGCGAACAATGAAACCATCGAAGCAATCGCTATCAATGCGATGCCCGGGTGAACTTGTTTATGAAGCATAGAAAATATTGGTATGAAACACATCCATTATAGCATTTTTTAGCTGTATTAACCGCATAAATCAGCCAAAAAGCAACTATACTAATCCGACGGCTTTTTTGACGCGTTGCAGTGTTTTCTCTGCATACGCATTGGCCTTTTTTGCCCCGTCTTTCAAGATGGTATCCAGTTTTTTCGGGTCCGCTTCCAGACTTGCCCGCCGTGCCCGAAGCACTGAAAAATAGTCCATGTAGGTTTCAAGCAGCATCTTCTTGGCATCTCCATATCCGAGTCCCCCGGCGCGATACTTGTCTGCCAGTACTTTCTGCTCTGATGCCGAAAGGAAGAGCTTATGAATCTGAAACACGAACGAACTGTCTGGATCTTTCGGTTCGGCCACTTCTTTTGAATCGGTCTGAATGCCCATAATCGTTTTTTTGATCATCTTTTCATCGCCAAAAAGCGGAATGGTATTTGCATAGCTCTTGCTCATCTTGCGGCCGTCGACACCGGGTACTATTGCAACATCTTTACGAATGCGTGCTTCGGGGATAGTAAATGTATGACTAAAAGTTCGATTAAATTTCATTGCAATATCACGTGTGATTTCTAAGTGCTGCTGCTGATCCTGCCCGACCGGAACAATATCAATATCATAAAGAAGAATATCCGCCGCCATTAGTACTGGATAAGTAAACAAACCAACGTTTACGGCCATTTCCTCTTCTGATTTTCCATCCGTTTTATCTTTATAGCTTACGGCTCTTTTCAATAATCCCATTGGTGTCACCGTCATCAGAAGCCACATCAATTCTGCATGAGCGGGAACATCGGACTGGAAAAAAATGGTCGATTTGCCAGGATCGAAGCCGCATGCCAGATAATCCAGAACAATATCGCGCCGCAGCGAACGCAACTGCTCTGCATCCTGCACTGTCGTCAGGGCATGCAGATCGGCGACAAACAGAAAGCTCTCATCGGCCTGGTTTGCCATTTCCAGATTTGGTTTGAGAGAACCAAAATAATTACCAAGATGGAGCTGGCCCGACGGCTGAAGTCCCGAGAGTGAGCGCATAGAAATGAATGGACGATGTACAATGAATAATTTACAACAAAGCCAATTTTTCAGAGGTCATTGTACATTTTACATTCTCAATTGTACATTTTGCGCAAACATAGCTACTCGATGAATGTTGAAACTAGTCCACTAAAGCATTGCAGGAATGATTGTCTATGCCCCTGCGACCCTCTACAATCAGCTGTATTATTTTCTTCTCTTTTTACTATGAGTTACACAGTAACAGCACGCGTAAAAGAAATGCTCAGCAAAATGGATATGCGCACGGGCGGCGATCTGACAGAGGCTCTCGACAAAATGGTCGAGGAAGCTCTCAAGAAAGCTGTATGGCGCGCTAAGGAAAACAAGCGCCAGACTGTCTACGCTTGCGACTGTTAATCAATCGATCTTCGATTCTTAAAGAGCCCGCAAGGGCTCTTTTTTGAAACTGAAAAGCAGGAGGCTGCAAAGTTCGTCGTACAATACTTCTAAAAGTAAGACAATATACTGCATTTGAAAAGATGCCATTGATTTTCGAGTCCGAGCATTGATAAAAAAGCAAAATTCTCAGTACAATCGACATGTATTTTATGGCTGCAATTACATCTGCACAAAACGGCAACTGGTCATCCACATCCACGTGGACTGGCGGAACCGTACCAGGAGATGGAGACACGGTAACGATAAGTCATACCGTTACCATGGATGGCAGCCGCACCGTCGGCAATAGTCCGGCAACTGATGTGGCTGTTTTGACAATCGGCAATGGCAGCACATCCGCACGGCTCATTCTTTCCACCGGAACACTAACGGTAAAAGGCCAGCTGAGTGACACGCAAAGCCATGCGGCAGGTGTTACGATGAATGCGGGCACTGCCATCGTTTTTGATGCAACAGGCGCAAGCGGCACCATCAACTACTCCATCAAGATCGCAAGCAGCTACGACGGCGGACAGTCTCCCGGAGATGCACGCGGCTGGCGTATCAATGGCACATCAGGATCGCACTGCTCCATTTCTTCTGCGGGAGACGGAACGCGCAATGCGTATCACAACAATGCATCAAACGGCGGAGAAGGCTGCATACAGGCGACCTACTGCGACTTTACGAATATAGGAGACAGCAGTCACAATGCATTGAATATTTTGCTGGATAACCGTCAGCTGACATCCTCGCTCACTAATTGCACCTTCACAAGCTGCGGCCAGATAAACGCCCCCTTCACGCACGGTGTCCCGTCTTTTTCCATGACCGATGTGGCTATTGCATCTTCGCGCACCAACGAATCGACCTCCTGGCCACTTACCACAAGCTCAGGATCGGACCAGACAACCGGAACACGCGCCTTCACTCGCGTCTCCTTTGACAAAATGATAAAAATCATTACCTCACACGGAATGACATTTGACAGTTGTTACTTTGGCAATGGACTTTTGGTTACAAGCACTAAAAACTGGACGGCGATGAAAAACTGCTTTATCAGACAGACATACGACAATATTGCTATCGCCGGCAGCGTGACAAATTGCTTTCTTTTTTGGGACAGTCCGTCCGGCAGTAATCCTCATTTTCTCTCTTCCATTTCAAATCCGCCAGCCAACACTACCTATAACTGGACGGACAACGTTGCCTATTTCAACGGGACCAATACTGCTGGCAACGTGTTTTTAGTCGGAGGGACCACGACTGCTACATTCACTCTATATTGTCGCCGCAATCTGATATTGCCAAATGGCGGAGGAAGTAACAGCGGAGCATTGTTTACCGGAAACGGTTCTGTGACGCCTGGACTGGCATTGTATATTGAACACAACACTATCAATGTTGAGGGGCAAACCGGATTGGAAATCGGGCACCTGTATACGTCCGTTGAATCACCCAACCGTTACGCATCAGTCAAATCCAATTTGTTTTATGGCACAGCCTCAACAGGATATAAGGCGTACAACGTCGATAGCTCATCGACGCAGGATCTTATGACTCCCGCCACTACAGATTACAATGCAGGCTATCTTATAAAAACAACATCCGGTACATCGGGATTTACGAATGAAGGTCGGGGGTATGCCGCCAAATGGAGCACCACGCCTGGTGTGCACGATCTGGACGGACAGAATCCCGTATTTTCAGACTCTACACGCACACTTGCTTCCTGGGCAGTTACACAGGGTTCTGGCTCATCCACAAATGCGGGCAAAGAGGCCGATGCCGTTGCATATATTGCTGCCAATCCCGCACTCACACTCTCCAGCCTTCTGCCGTATCTAAAAACCGGTTATAGGCCGACCAATAGCGCTTATCGTTCCGCAGCGCATGATACCGGCACCATCGGTTCCTGCAATTTCTCCAAAACCTCCCGCTCGCTTACGAAACTCACCGCCTTACGAACCGCTACCAACAGCCGCTACGGCGTCAGTGTATAAGAACAGAAATAGGCCGCTGATGATCGACGAATATACTTCAAATTATGACTGCAGGTGACAATTTATATACTTGTACATGTCAGTTGCAGGGAAGCAATTGATGCTGCTATCTGAACATTCTACACTGACAGATATTCTTACTGCTGTCCTATGTCCTCACTTTCAACCGAATTACAAGGTCTTCTGAAGGGTTTTGACCGATCAAACGAACACGTTGTGATAACCGACAAAAAAGGAGTTATTCTGTATGCCAACGCCGGCGCCGAAAAACATACGGGTTACTCCCGGAAAGAGATGATCGGCCGCAAGCCGGGCGATTTGTGGGGAGGGCACATGTCAAAAGAGTTTTATACGGAAATGTGGGAAACGCTGCGGGATCATAAGGAAACGTTTATCGGCGAAATGCGCAACCGCCGGCGCGATAACACGTATTACTGGCAGGAAGTCCACATTATTCCCATTCTGGATTCCCGAAATGAAGCTGAATATTTCATCGGAATAGAATTAAATGTCGACGAACAGATGCGCCGGGAGCAGCTTCTCCAGGCTGCGCAGGACCATGTTCCCGAACACATAAAAATCCAATGGCCGCTCAAATGGCTATTCGAAAAAACAAGTTTGTCACAAAAAGAGCTGTCGGATTTGCAGCGTCATTATAGCAGTGAGAAAGCACTCGACATGCTGACGGACGATCTTCTTGCCATCTCCAATGTTCTGCATGCCCACCGACAGCCGGATTCTGATTTTTGCATCTTCGGGCTTCTACAACAAATTATCAATGAAATAAAAGAAAGTTTTCCTGCCAGACACTACCATTTGGACTATCACGGCAGCTCGCTGATGATTCATGAGAATAAAAAAATCGTCTATCAGCTGCTGCAGCGCATCATCATCAATGCCGCGCAATATACCGATGCGAATGCAGGAGATATTTTATTGGTCCTCCTGAAAACGGGCAGTCACTGTGTCGTCCGTTGCAGTGATGACGGAATCGGCATTTCACTGCGCGATCAGAAAAAAATGTTCGAAAAATTTTACCGCGGCCATCAGGCAAAAACATACCATCCGGACGGGTCGGGTTTGGGACTATATCTGGCAAAAACAATTGCCGATGTGCGAGGATGGTCTATTTCCTGCATCAGTGAACCGAAAAAAGGCACGTGTTTTGAGGTCCGGATTCCGCTGAATACCACGAAGAAAGATCTGGCCGGCGTTGCATGATGCATCGATTACTTCCGTTTTCTCAGCTGATCCAGCACATCGGCAAACTGCCTCGGCATTGGTGATTCGATAGTGAGCATGGCGCCGGTAAGCGGATGCGGGAAAATCACTTTGGACGCATGGAGGAAAAAACGTGAGTATTTGAATTCTTTCGTAAACAAGCGATTGAGCGCTTTGTTGCCGTAGACTTCATCGAGCAGCAGCGGATGTTTGATGGATGCAAAATGCCGGCGGATCTGATGGAACTGACCACGTTCGATTTCAGCTTCCACAAGACAGCACCCCTTGAATGTTTCCTTCACCACATACTTTGTCTGACAATCGACTGTGCCGTTGCCGCTGCGAGCGGGAAGCGGCGAATCGATCACGCCTTTTGGCTTCTCGAATGGATCGAGCGCCAAGGCCAGATAGATCTTACGCCAGCCATCGAACCGCGAGTCGATGACTTTCTCCACAATCCCCTTTCGCTTGGCGAAGACAATGACACCCGATGTCTCGAAATCCAGGCGGTGGAGCGGCGAAATGCCCGGATAATCGTCTTTCAGAAAGTTGAGGAGTGGCAATTTGTCCATGCGGCCTTTGCCGGCCACGACAAGCTCCCCGCCCAGTTTGGTGACTGCGAGGAGAGTGTCGTCTTCGTACAAAATTCGTTCTTTGCGGATGGCCATAGAGGCCTACTATACACGATTTTCGCCTATTTGCTTGTCGAAATAGGGAGGGTGCCAACGGATGTAAGGCCACTGAGTGTATGGCTCTGGATTTGATCCGATGACAAGGTGAACAAGTTGGTGCCAATACGCACGATACGTTCAACGACACTGCTAAACGGCTGCCACATATTCGGATCAGTTGTCGTAATGGGCTTGGCATGAGAAACAGTTCCCTGCAGCGTAAAGCCTTTGTCCAAACTGACATTGTAGACATACGCCCCCTGGAAGACTGGCACTGGATCCGTACTGGTTGAATTTGTCGTCTTCTTGTAGACAGTCACCGGGAAGCTGAGCAGGCCTTTGTCTTTTTCAAACAGCAATGCTTTATGGTCTGTAAGAACCGGACTGTCGGTGCCTCTATCTCCAATCACTTCCTTGAACATTTCTTTGGGGTGCGAAACGTCCGAGACATCGAATAACGAGATTTTCATGCCCAGAATAGCGGTGTAATACACGGCATTGTTCGTATGCACTTTATCGGCATCGATAGATGGATCGACCTCTTTGCCAAAGCCGATGAGGTGCGTTGCGTCATACGGATGCAGGTAATCGCTGTAGCCTGGGATCTTGAGTTCACCGAGAATTTTGGGATGACGGCTGTCGGCCAGATCGATGACAAAGAGCGGATCGACGGTCTGGAACGTGACCATATATGCACGTTCGCCCATGAAACGCACCGAGTAGATTTTCTCGCCTTTGGCGATATTTTCAAGCGTGCCGACACGTTCGAGCGATTGACTCAGGACATACAAACTGTTGCTGGAATCTGTCTCTGCTGTGGGCGTCCACTGGGAATCAGTCGTGGTAGCGATGCGGAACATGTTGTTGCTTTCATCCATCGAAAACTGGTTGAGAATACGACCAGGAACAGAACCTTGCGCCTTTAAGGCAATACCATCATCGGTCAGCGCAAAGCGATACAAGTTGGTCGTGGTGCTTCCCTGGCCTGAGCCATCCCAACTGTAACGATACAGCGGTGCAGCAACGTACAGGTTCTGGAGCGACATGTAGATGCTCTGGGCATCGCCAAGAACAACTTCCTTCCCTACTGTTGCTGTTGGTGAATCGGTCGGAATAGCGAGAACTGTTAAATACTGAGGCGACGGAACGTGCGGGATAATGACCACGTCACCACAAGTGACAAGTGGCTTATCAGTAATCTTGAGCGCACTGTCGCTGTACTGAGGAAGCTGCGAATTATCCTGCGACGACGACAGCGGACGGATAGGGCCGCCCCACCAGCGCAGAGATTGATTGAGAACCAGATACACTTTGCCGCCAATCATGCGAGACGATACTTCGCGACCATCGAAGGACAGCGTACGAGACAGGACAGGCTTGGTGTGATTCGATACGTCGTACAAACGCACCTGCAATTTCTGACTGCCACCCGGATATAGTTCGCCTGGCGCAATCATCTTGCTCTGGATCCCAACCGACTGAGTGTTGTAGATCACCGGCGACCACAGCGAGCCGATGGCAATAAGCGTATTCCCCTGAATGTACAGCTCTGTTGGATTGAATTGATCGACAGAGGAATCGATAGTGGAAGCGAGTGACATGCTTCCATCGGCACCGACAGACACAATGCGAATCTGGCGACCGCCCTGGCGATCGACAATGTACATATATTTGCCATCAGTTTTGACGATATCGGCTTCATCCACACCCTCTACCTGCACGTTTGTGGTGGAATGATCAGCCAAGCCGGCAGCGGTGGAATTGCTGACAGCATCTTTCGCCATAGGGGCTGCAACCCCTTCCTGCAGCATCATGCCCCCGCCTCGGTAGAAATAATCCACACTCGTCGTATTCTGCGATGATTCCTGAATAAACGCCTGTAAGTCTTTACAGGAAGTGGGATGCACAACTGTATCGGATGCGAGATTGATTTTGACGTCCGGGTACTTCACGTTTAAGTAGCCTTTGGACGGCTGATCCGTTTTGCCTTCACTCACACGCCACAGCATTTCGGCCGTATCGGCGCGCGTGAGTGGCATATCGAGCTTATTGATATTGGTAGGGATTGCCTTGGATGCCTCGAGAGAACGTGCGTACGGCTCGTACCAATCCGATGTTTGCGCCTGCGGATTTTGCTTGTAGGCAAGCGATAAAATCTTGCCTGCCTCCGCAAACGAGACAGTCTGATTCGGCTTAAAACTTCCATCGGCGTAGCCACCAATGAAACCCTGTGACTTTGCGTAGCAGACGTACGGACTAAACCAATCTGCTTTGTGAACATCCGTAAAACAATCGGCGGCGGAACTACCTGTCTTGGCAACTTGCGCCGTAAGAACCATTTTCAAAAATTCCGCGCGGCTCACGAGTCGTTTTTCGCCAAGCGAACCATCGGCGTAACCGGTGATGACTCCTTTTTTCTGGAGAGTCGTGAGTGCCGGCGAGAGTGCGGCGTGCGCCGAGACTGCGGGAAAAAGCGAGACGACAAGAGCCGTCAGAACGGGAACTGCGCCAAGGCGCAAACGAGAAGAAGGCATACAAGAAAGGGGGAACAAGAGAACTATAGACCACTACGTCGCGCATCAGAAAAAGGTTACAGTTGATTGCAAGCAAAAGAAGAACGTAGAACTGAGAACGTGGAACGTAGAAGAATATATTCAACGTTCTACGTTCTCTCTTCTTTTCTGACCCAACTTTTGCATTCCCTAATTTCCCTGAACAAATCCCCAGCTCTGCTGCCACTGCTTCATAGTATCTATTTCCTTTTGCTGAGCAGCAATAATGGCATTGGCCATTGCTTTCAGCTCCGCATGACCAGACGAAACTTGCGCAGCTTTTGCCATATCAATTGCACCCTGATGGTGCATGATCATTTCGGCAAGAAAAGCCTTGTCGAAATCATTGCCTGTCTTGCCGCTTAAATCGGCAACCATTTGATTCATGGTCATCGAAGTATCGCTATGATCGTTCATCATCATTCGCTCTTTTCGCTCGACCGGCAAGGGGCTCTCGACACCTTCAGTCATCATACGCCAGCCCCTTTCCGCCTGCTGCATGCGCCCATCATCGAATCGTACTACTGCATGGGAAATACCAAGGAGCGTGATGCCGCACACAAGCAAACCGACAATCAGCAATCCGATTCCCCAGCGCTTCAGCTGATCGAGATGCAGTTTTTTAACCGCCCAGACAATTAAAAAGATAAAGCCGATGGTTGCAGCGAGCATGCCGACAACGTGGAGCGCCGTAAACAAAAAGTATCCGGGCCAGACGATGGAATGGACAGAGTTCATCATAGAAAAGGAGGGAAGAATGCCACGATTATACTCTTTTTCCCGGCTTGCATATGATTTATATATTTTGGCATAAGAAAGCGAAATATTTGACCATATAGTCCAAATCGACGATAATGGCAGATCCTGCTCATGTCTTCTCTTTTTCTCTCGATCGGCACTGTCGGCATACTCATCGCGGGAGTTGAATACCTGCTGTGGCGACTGTTTCGGTCGCGCATCCAGGGCCTTGTGTTCCCCCGCTACGCCGATCAGTCCTTCTTCCGGTTTTTCACGTTCCAAAAAATGCGCCTGGTCGCACTTTTTCACACTCTTGGCTTGATCAGTATTTTTGCACTCCTCGCACTCTTTACATGGTGATACATTCAACTGATGATCTGTCGGCTGTGACATTTCAGGGTAAAGACCCGGGAGAAATGTTCCAGTTCTATTTCCGCCAGCATTGGATGCGGCTCTTGTGGCCGTTTTTCCGCATGATTCTGCTGTCTCTTTTACTTGCGATCATTACCTATATTTCCCTGTTCCGACTCACAGTCGCCGACGCCGGACTGCGCCACAGCATGCTGTTTGCCCTCATGTTCTTCTTCACCATTCTTCAGTGGGAATTTCTGATGCGCTTCTACATGTACTTCTTAAACGTCATTATTGTGACTGATAAGAAGGTACATAAAGTGAAGAAAACACTCTTCAGTGTGGATGATCATCAGAGCCTGGACATCTGGACGTTCCAGGACATACGTAAATGGCAGCATGGCCCGCTGCAAAGCCTGTTTGGCTACGGCACGATCGTGCTGGAGTCGCAAGATACCGAATTGAGGCTACATTTTGTCCCGCGGATTTCCAAAATTCATACGGAATTGATGCATTTGCGTGAGCGATCGAGACTGCAAAAGGAAGCGGTAGTGCGACCTAGCTGAATACAAACGAAGAATGGTGGACGATCTAGGATTCAAGGCAATGTCCGTCTTTACACCAAGCACTTCGCCAGGCAAGCTTTTTGTTTAAGCAAAATAATCGAATCCTCTATTGCGCGATACAAAAGCCTCAGTAAAATACTTCTATGGTTTTTTCGAAGAAAAATGCAGGCAAATGGGTAGCGAGCAAGAGTGGAAAAGTAATAGCTAGCTCTCTAAAACTGGAAACTCTTGTTACAAAAATTGATAAACGTGAGGACAAGGCGACCATTCGATTCGATAAAGTTCCACGCGGTAATTTTGCGGGCTTCTATGCAATTTGAATATACAAAAAAAGAATGTGACTTTGGGATTATACACATTCCAACATTACCTATTTCGCTTAATGGCTTCCCAATTGGTCATGCCCTTATCGATACGGGTGCAGAAATGACATTGCTTCCAATGGAAGTAAATTCTATTTTGAACGTAGAACTTGATACAGATAATGCCATTCCTGTTGGCAGCGCAGGAGGAGGTAAATTCACTGCAATTCCTTCGAAGAAAAAAATTGAATACACTCTTGAACATAGTGGATTTAGACCAATTATATGGAAAGGGATTGTTTATTTCGCACCAAGACAAGAAGTCATTTTACTAGGACAATATCAATGTCTTGGTGAGCTTAAAATTACACTAGATGCACCAAAGCGAAAAATATATGTCGACAAGTAATCATGGTGGGCAATACAAGATTCGAACTTGTGACCTTTCGAATGTGAATCGAACGCTCTAACCAGCTGAGCTAATTGCCCGGATAACTCTAATCTCCCAAGGCCGATATCATACGCACAGAAACATCAACAAACAATATATACAGACCTACCCTTTCCCCACTACAATAAGACCCATGCTGAGGTCTGCCTATATTGTATACAGTTCATCGACTGGCCATACCGAGTTTGTGGTTGATACGCTCATCGACTGGCTGCAAAAGAACAGCCGCGATTTACGTGTGGTGAAGCAACGCGCCGAGAAAACGACGGAAGCCGATTTGCTGGCAGGCGATATCCTCATTCTTGCCTGTGGCTCCTGGAATACCGGTAACAGCGAAGGGCAACTGAGCCCGTTTATGTTCGATCTACTCATCAACAGAGTAAAAACGATTGATTTAGGCGGCAAGCCGGCAACTGCAATCGGTCTCGGCGATGAACGCTATTTCTTTACCTGTAAGGCAGTGGATCACTTGACGGATTTTCTGAAAAATCATAATGCCAATCTGTTTCTGCCACCGCTTAAAATCATTAACGATCCGTACGACCAGGAAGAAAAAGTAACCCGCTGGAGCGAGGCTCTCCTCGCACAAATCGACAAACTGCCCCTCCCAACGCATCAATAATTCTGCATACTTCATACTGAATACTCCATACTCATTTGTCCCGTGTCTCTCTGAAAATCGTCGGCTCCTCCGGACAGGGAATCAATTCGGTTGGGGAAATTGTGGCAAAAGCACTCAAGCGCAGCGGCTACTGCGTGTTTGGCTATCGCGAATATCCGTCGCTCATCAAGGGCGGGCATGCCAGCTATCAGCTCGACATCAGTAACGAGGAAATCCGCAGCTCGGAAACCAAAGTGAACATTGTCATTGCATTCAATCATCATGGATTTGAGCACAACATTCCCGAACTCAAACCGAACGGGGTCTTTATTCACTCAACACCGAATTGGAAATTTACTGACGCAGATAATGCCATTATCAAAGCGAACAATCTGCACTTCATCTATTTGCCGATTGAGGAAATTTTGACGCGGCTGAGTGCCAAAGCAATCCTCGCAAACGTGATACTCACTGCCTGCGTCTGGTCGATGCTCGGCCAGGAAATGGAGCCGCTTAAGACAATGGTTGGCGAGAAGTTTGCCAAGAAGAAAGATTTGCTGGAGCTGAACATGAAGTGCATCGAGGAAGGATTTGCCTTCCGTGAACGAGAGGCAAAAGACTGTACTTTCACGCTGCCAAAACCTGCCAAGAAGTGGCAGGATCATTTGCTGATTACAGGCTCCGAAGCCATGGGACTAGGTGCTGTGCATGCGGGCGTGCGTCTGTATGCGGGGTATCCGATGACTCCGAGCTCTCCCCTGCTCTCGTACATTGCGGCCATTCAGAACAAAACCGGCATGGTAATAAAGCAGGCGGAAGATGAAATAACAGCTGCACAAATGGTCTCGGGCGCCATGCATATGGGCACCCGCGCACTCACTGCAACATCGGGCGGCGGGTTTGACCTGATGAGCGAAACACTGTCGCTCAACGCCATCATCGAAAATCCGACTGTCTTCGTGTTGGCTCAGAGACCTGGACCCGCAACGGGTTTGCCGACCTGGACTGGCCAGGGCGATCTTCTGATGGCGATCCATACCGCACACGGCGAATTCGCCCGCTGCATCATTGGCGTGAGTGACAGTCAGGATTCTTTTGATTTGATGAATGATGCCTTCAACATTGCCGAAGAGTTTCAGATAAGCGTCATTGTCTTAACCGACAAACAGATTGCCGAAGCACTCTTTACACAAGAACCGTTTGATCAGAAGAAAGCCAAAATCAACCGCGGGCATTTGGTAACAGATGCTAAAGAGCTGGCTGCCCTCAAATCGTCTGACCGCTTCGATGTGACAGCAAAAGACGGCATTTCCCCGCGTTGGCTGCCTGGCTCCGCTGCCGCAACGTACAACGCCCAAGGCGACGAACACAGTGGTGACGGGAGTGTGGATGAAAGTGGTCCGAACGCCATTGCGCAGCTCGACAAGCGTATGAGGAAGCTGGCTGCGCTCAAGGAAGAATTGCCCGAGCCCATTCTGTACGGCGCCAAGAAACCAGATATTCTGCTGATTGGCTGGGGTTCAACCAAGGGCCCGATACTCGACGCACTGGAAGATGACGCTTTCGCCAAACTCAAAATCGGCTATCTCCACTTTACCTATCTGTGGCCACTGAAAACGGATCTTCTTGAAAAGCTGATGAAGCAGGCAAAGATGAGCGTGCTGATCGAAGGAAACTACCAGGGCCAACTCGGCATGCTGATACGTCAGGAAACAGGATTACAGGTGAATCATAAAATTTTGAAATATGACGGCCGCCCCTTCTTTATCGATGAATTGACCGAAAAACTGAAAGGAATTTTACAATGAAACCGCGGGCGCGAACGCCCGCTCTGGTGATGTCGTTATTGAATCCAAAGTCCTCATCCCACAGTCCTAACCCCAACCCTCGTCATATGCCCATCCCTCTCGATGCATCGCAGCCGGTTCAAATGAAAGAATACTACAGCGCCAACCGCTGTACGTGGTGCGATGGCTGCGGTAACTACGGCATTTGGACAAGTATCAAGAAATCGCTCACGGAAATGGGCCTGCATCCGTGGCAGGTACTGCTGTGCTACGACGTCGGTTGTCATGGCAATGGATCGGATAAACTGATGGGTTATCGCTTCCATGGCCTTCATGGACGTGTTCTCCCATTTGCCGCTGGGGCAAAGCTCGCCAATCCGCGCTTGCCCGTGATTGCTTTCGGTGGCGATGGCGCCAGTTTTTCGGAAGGAATCGGCCACTTAGTGCACGCTGTACGCAGCCATTATCCCATCGTGTTTGTTCTCCATAATAACGGCAATTACGGACTGACAACCGGTCAGGCCAGTTCGCTCACACCACAGAATCAGCCGATGAACGCCTCGCCAAACGGTATTCCGGAGCACACCATCAACTCGATGGATTTCATTTTCTCGCTCGAACCCACCTTTGTCGCCCGTGCGTTTGCCGGCGATATCAAACAACTTACGGGCATCATGAAAGCCGCCATGACACACCGCGGCTTTGCCTTTGTGGACGTGCTGCAGGAATGTCCGACGTACAATCACTTCGCCACACACGAAACACTTCTGGAGCGCTGCTACAAAGTGGAAGAGGAAGGCCACGATCCATCCGATTTTGCCAAAGCCCGAGCGCTTGCCGTCGATACAACCAAGCGTATTTCCACCGGCATTCTCTATCGCCGGGAAGACGTGCCCAATTTCTATGAACGCTTAACGCCGCGCATGGATAAAAAAACCACACCGGTGGAAGAAGTGGAGATTCACGATGTGACTGAGCTGATGCAGAATTTTGTGTAATAGTCGCTACAGATAATCAGCCAAATCCGTTTTCATCGCAACCGTCATACCAAACAGCACGTGCAAGTTGAATGCATCAACAGGATCAAAAAGAGTCGCAAACACCGTATCACTACGCACGCCGACAATTTCCTTTTGTTGATAGAGAGCAATAGTTTCGACATGCTTTCCTGCGCTAGTGATTGCAAGACTTGGCCAGAGTGTGACAAGCATCGGAGCCATGATGCCATCGATATGTACATCTTTTTGAATGGGCTTTAATCGAGCAGATAGCCCTTCAGTTACAACCATATCGACAATTCCCAGCGACTTATACTCGCTTGCAGTAATTAGTTTCTTTGCAAGTACTGCCGCACCCGAGCCAAGACCAAATAATACTAACGGATGCTTCTTGTGCTTCGCCCGTCTGGCAATTTCATCAGCAAAGCCCAAAGCATGCAAACGATACAGTAGTGTCGAAAGATTTCCGTGCGGTATAACAAGACCCTGTACATTGGCCAAATCTCCCCGATGCTTGATTTTGATACAGAAAAACCCTTGGCGACTTAGCATCTTAATGTGTTTTGCATACCCTTTCTGAATTGCCAGTACACCAATAATCATATTCAAAGTATAAAATTAAGACAGTGTTTTCACAATCTCAATAAACAATTCATGAATAGCCGTCTGCGACCGCACTTCCGGATGAAAGGTTCCCGCCATCACATTGCCCTTTCGTACCAGTACCGGCGACTTTTCGTACATCGCCAGAATCTCGATTCCCTTGCCCACCCGCACAATTTTCGGCGCGCGAATGAATGAGACAGTCATGGGAAGCTTGATTCCTTGAATGAGTAATTTTGTTTCGAAGCTATAGATTTGGGCGCCATAGGCATTGCGTTCGATGGTGATATCCAAAAGTCCCAATGTATCTGGCGCATTTTTGCCTGTCGCCTCTTTGGCTAGCAGTATGGCACCCGCACATGTTCCGTAGACAATGAGCGGATGATTTTTGGCGCGCACACGGCGTTGTATTTCTTTACCGACACCGGTCGATTCCAAAAACTTCGCCATCACCGTACTTTCGCCACCGGGAATTATAAGGCCTTGAACGAGCTTGAGATCTTGGGTGTTACGCACTTCCATACAATCGATTTTCAGGCGCGTTAAGATCTCGATATGTTCTGCAAAGTCACCCTGGAATGCGAGTACTCCTATGATCATGTACGAAGTATACTGAATTCAGTATGGAGAATACAGAATTCAATCTTATAAATACTAAGAAACAAGATACAAATGACAAAAAAATCGAAGAACCAAATACTAAATCCGAAACAAGGAACGAAAAACTAAAAACCAGTAACCAAAAACATACTGACGTATCATTTTAATTACCAAACCCCATCCCTAGCCCAAACCCTCGACGCTACCAGCCTCTCTCCTGCATTTTGGTTGGCAGCATGCCGATTTCGAGCCCTGCCATGGCGTCTCCAAGACCGGTGGAGATTTTGGCAACGTACGCCGGATCTTTGTAGTGCACAGTTGCTTCCACAATCGCCTTGGCCATTTTTTTGGGATCTTTGGCTTTGAAAATTCCTGAACCGACGAACACTCCTTCGCTTCCCATCGACATCATGAGGGCAGCATCGGCAGGAGTAGCTATGCCACCGGCCACGAACGTGACAACGGGCAGGCGCTGTGCCTCGCGGACTTGTTTTACCAACGCCAATGGTACACGCTGCGCTTTTGCGTATTCACCAAGTTTTGCCGGTGACATTTTAAGGAGTGCGATCATCTCGCTGTTGATCATTTTGAGGTGACGCACCGCTTCGATCACGTTGCCGGTTCCCGCCTCCCCTTTCGTACGGATCATCACTGCCCCTTCGTTTATGCGACGAAGCGCCTCGCCTAAATTGGTTGCTCCGCACACAAACGGCACCTTGAATTCGCGCTTATCGACGTGGTCGAATGGATCGGCTGGCGTGAGTACTTCGCTCTCATCGATGAAGTCGACTTTCAGTGCTTCCAGAATACGCGCTTCCATGGTGTGACCGATGCGCACTTTGGCCATGACTGGAATAGAAACAGCTTTCTGAATGCCGACAATCAAAGCCGGATCGCTCATACGAGCCACTCCGCCCTGGGCACGAATGTCCGATGGCACACGCTCGAGCGCCATTACAGCGCACGCACCTGCATCTTCTGCAATCTTGGCCTGCTCGGCGTTGACCACATCCATAATGACACCGCCTTTGAGCATTTTCGCCAGATCCAGACCGGTAGAGTGATGAGCTTTCATGAGGAAAGAGTTACATGATTAAAGATGCACGGACGGCGGCCATAGTAGGACAATCCGCTACAAAGGTGCAAACGAACAACGCCACAATTTACTTGGCAAATTCCGGATCGATACTCAACCTGCTCTCTTCTGGCAATACCTGGTTCTGATACTTGCTAAACGGCTTGAGGTTATACGGCATTTCGGCCGGAGACGACATGGTCTCGAAAGCAATCTGACAGACACGCATGCCAGGATACAGCGCAATCGGCAGACGGTTGAGGTTACTGATTTCAAGGGTAATGGTGCCACTAAAGCCCGGATCGACGAATCCGGCAGTAGAGTGAATGATGATGCCCAGGCGCCCGAGTGAGCTGCGGCCTTCCACGCGAACAACCAGGTCATCTGGAATGCTCACTGTTTCCTGCGTGACACCAAGTACGAACTCTCCTGGCTGGATGATAAATGGATCGCCATCGGCGACATCGATCACACGCATGTTGTTGGCAAACGACTGAGGGTTCTTCGGGTCGAGCAATGCGCACTTGCTGTGCTCGTAGACCTTGAAAATATTACCCAATCGCAAGTCCATGCTGCTGGCATGAATATGCTGAAAGAGCTCTTCGTGACTCGAAGAAATTTTCACGCGGCCGGATTTGATGACAGCCTTAATGTCGCGATCGGAGAGGATCATAGGAAGAGGAGTGTAACACAAACTATAGTCACCTCAGAACCCCAAAATTGCAACCCTTTTCTTCGCGCCCATTTTCAATCCGTTGTATACTTGCTTTCCTTTCTATGGCCACTGAAACACTTGACCGGGCACAGCAATCAATAAATTCAGCTGATACAAAAAATCCAGCAGAAGAAGCTCGCATGAGACAAAGATATCAAGCAATTCTTGCCTTTAAAGGACGATATCGCAGCATCATGGATGCAACTGGATTCGGCGATAAATCTTCCACAAAGGAAACTCTTAGTTGGCTCACCAACCTTGAGCTAACTGACGATAAAGAAAATCAAAAAAGTATTTACTGGCGCGAAGATTTTATTAATAAAAGCGGTTTAAAAGTTGTGGAAAAAGGTGAGATATTGCATGGAAAATTCATCGCCGAAATGCGTAGAGCCGCTCCCTATATGTCTGAAGCCTCCAAAAAAAGATGGATGGATCGATTCTATGACACATCAGCAAAAAGCAGTTCTGAATCTTCCTTTGAAACAAAACTGAGATGGATTACAGGAGAGATGAGTAGCTTTGTCGATCGATGGATTAAGGTAGCGAAAGAACGTGAAGAACTAACAAAAGATCCTCGTTTTAAAAATATTCTAAAAATGGATCCTGAATTGCAAAAAATGCAGAATAAAGAAGAGTTTTTGAACATGCATTACGATAAAAGAAAAAATTTAGTTGCGCGCGCAAAGGCTGCATTAAATTCAAAAGAAACCGGTAATGAGGATTTGCACAAGCGCGCAAAACAGATTCTTGCTGGGCCGGTAAAAGATGGAGCTATTAGCGCAGACCGTGTTGGCTCACTCTTAAAACGTATTTTTGATGGAGTAAAATCTCGCAAAGAAATAGAAGAATATTTAAATAACGGTATTCACAACGACATTCGTCAACGCTACCAAGTCCTTAGTAAATACGATGCCATTGTCAGCAAGATCCAAAAGCGCGGCAAAGTGCGCGTGCGTGGCATGAACCTTATTCCGCGCGCCGCATTTACCAAAATGACGTACAAAGAGCGCTTGGCCTACGTAAAGGAAATGGATTTACGATTGGTGGGAGCAAACGACATCCGCAAGGAGAATCCCCTGTTCCTCACGATCCGTCATTTGCTGGACATGAAAGACTGGAAAGGCGCATCCGAAAAAATAAAGCAGGCCGAAGTAACCCGGGAAACCATGAGTGACAGCGAGAAATCCAATTTTGATTCAATGAAAAATTACTTAAAACGCATGCGCAAAGACAAGAAGGGCGCACCGGGTTCAAAGGAAAAGAAAAGTCCTATGGAAGAAGCGATGGTTGCCTACCAGACCATGAACAATACTGTGAAAAATATGGATACCAGCATGCGCCCCATGGTTGAGCGCCTGCTGCGTTCGTCTCATGCCAATCGCAATATTCATCAGCTACGCTGGGGAATCTACAATCGCACCTGGTGCGAGAACCGTGGCTATCTGGATAATGAAAAATTACGCAAAGGTGCCAGCAAAGAAAATAGAATTCGAACCAAGTGGCGTGGCGATCGAGGCCTGGACATCGGTCGCGAAGACAATCTGGATGGAACAACCGCGCACGCCAACTATGTTCGCAAGAAAGAGCATGCAAGGAACAAGCCAACAAACCTGCATCTGGATGTGAAAGACGCATCAGCAACGCAGAAGCTTGCCGAGTTTATGGAAAACGAACAACCGCCGAAACGTTTGTACTGGCTTAACATCTGTGCCAATGACGACGGCAAGCCAAAAACATCCGAATGGAATAAGAAATTCATTAGTGAACTGACTGCTTTGCGTGCAGCTGCCAAGACAATGGAAAAGGCTGGTCTTATGTACGGCGGACTTGGTTTGCCGCCTGTTCCGTTTATCAAAACAACCTCCGGACCACCGGTCATACAGAACTAATTTGACACATACGCTATAATCATGTCGATTTACTCATTTTTCCTATGACTCTTCGTCTTCTGCTTACCTTCATTCTTGCCGCCAGTCTCAGCGGCTGCACGTCGTCTACGTCTATTGCACAGGAAAACCGCAATCCGCTCGTTGCCTCCCGCTACGGCGATATGCAAGCTGACACGCTGGCGAACTTGTTCATCAGTAAAGATCCGGTTACGCAGCAGCCCGGCATGAAAGATCTGATTGAAAAAAAGATCGATGAGGCCAAGACCATCAGTACGAATGCGCGTCAGTTACAGCAAAACGGACTGATGGGATTATTCATCGGTATAAAAGAAGGCGTGCAGGGATACGCTTTGCTTCTTGAGAAGACACTCTATTTTTCGTCTGATTTCGAAACAAAGCCAGGACTGAACCTCCACGTATACCTCACAAACGCCGTCGATCCGCGCGATGTCACCTTCCCGGACAAAACAGCAATCGATTTGGGAGAAATTCAGTCGGCCTATGGAGCCCAGCAATACACACTTCCAGGCAATACAAAACCAGAGAGTTACCGCACTGTTGTACTATGGGACACTGTTCTTAAACGCAGCTATTCGTTCTCTCAGCTCAGCAAACAGGCGGGGCTGGAACAGGCGCAGTAAAGCGTAGCCATGATCAGGCTGCCGCTTATTGCATAAGCATGAACGGCTAACGACAAGAACCAAGCGGGAAGATGAATGCCTTCCCGCCTGTCCAATTGCGTATGCTTGAAACGAACAATAGTCCGCCGATAACCGATTTTCTTAGAGCCGTGTCGTAGCCCGCTGTTTCAGTGCCTCTTCAATCGCCGCGCTGATCGCAGTGAGATCGTTGGCCGGAATCTTGGTCTCATTCACAAAATAGGTGGGAGTGGAATCGACACCCGCCTTTTCGCCCGCGGTATAGTCCGCATTCACAGTCGTTTTTTTAATACCAGAACGCACGCAACGATCGAACAATGCCGTATCAAGCTGCAATTCGCCTGCCCATGTCCGCAACTGTGTCGAGCTCAGCTTCTCCTGATTTTTGTAATTCAGATCCATAAATTCCCAGAACTTGCCCTGATCGGCGGCACATTCACTGGCTTGAGCGGCTTCCATGGCGTATTCGTGCAGTGTCTGCAGCGGGAAATGTTTGAATTCAAAACGAATCTGTTTGCCGTACTTTTCCAAAAGCGGCTGTGTGATGATGGTGTAGGCGGATTTACAAGCAGGACACTGGAAATCGCCGTATTCTGTCACTGTCACGAGACCATCGGGATTACCGGTTGGCGTGCGAGACGACTGGGCTGAAAGACCGGTTGTATCGACAGGGCTGCAGGCTGCGAAAACTGTCGCTGTCGCAATAAGAAGGAGAGAGAGTGTTGAAGGTTTCATGAAGTGATAAAGAGGAAATAACAGGGGAAGTATAACACAGGAATATTAAAGATATTTAATGAATGTCCTAACCACCTGAAATGTGATGTACTTTCTCCTCACTCATCCGTCGTGATTCATGATGAAAAGATGCTATACTACTGACCCCTATGACACTGTATCTCAAGTATCGGCCGCAGTCCTTAGACAGCGTTGTCGGCCAGGACCCGATTGTCACCACTCTCAGACAGGCAATCGAACGAGACCAGTTGGCTCATGCCTATTTGTTTTGCGGCACACGCGGAACCGGTAAAACATCCGTCGCCCGCATTCTGGCAAAGACCTTGCTTCTCAAGGGAACCGAAGATGCTGTGCTTCGAACACAAATCGAACAAGGCGTGGAAAACGGCTCACTCGTGGATTTTGTGGAAATCGATGCCGCCAGTAATCGCCGCATCGATGACATTCGTGAACTGATCGATAAAATCCAGTTCTCTCCGCTGATTGCCAAAACGAAAGTCTACATTATCGACGAAGTGCACATGCTCACGAAAGAGGCGTTCAACGCGCTGCTGAAAACGCTGGAGGAGCCGCCGAGTTACGCATTTTTCATTCTGGCTACAACCGAGCTGCACAAAGTGCCTGACACCATTCAATCGCGCTGTCAGCGCTTTCTTTTTAAGCGGGTGAAACCGGAAGATTTAATCTCACGGTTACGGTATATCGCGACCGAAGAAAAGATAGAGGTAACAGATGAAGCGCTCGGCACCATCGCTTTTCATGCTTCCGGTAGTTTCCGCGACGCTATTTCACTCCTCGACCAACTTCGTTCGCTGCCAAAAATCGACGTCGCCGATGTGGAGCAGCGTATTGGTAAAACCGGTACGACGATTGTCACAACATTGCTGGAAGCAATCGATTCTGGCAATGCCGATAGCATCAGTTCGCTTGTCCGCGAGGCAGAAGACACAAACGTGCCGCTCGATACTCTGACTGTCGAACTCCTCGGCCGGCTGCGCATTCGCATGCACGCCGACATCGCCCGCAATGCCAATCCCCTGTCACACATTCGGACAATCGATGTTCTCCTTAAAGCTGTGCAGGATTTACGTTTTGCGCCTGTGCCAGGCTTGGTACTGGAAGCTGCATTGCTTTCGCTTTGCTCAGACGCTCCGATCAATCAGGTTCCTGTTCAACCGATTCAATCAAAGCAACCCACACCCGTTGCCACAAAGCCTGTCACTCCAAAAACTGAACCCGTTGCTGCAAAACCAATGCCCATCAAAGAAGTAATTACTGAGTCAGTAGTAGCAGAAATCACCAAGACTACACCTGCCGAGGGATCAATTTCCCTCACCGACATTCGGAAGAACTGGATCAAGATTGTCGATAAAGTGACACCGCCGCATGTCCGCATGTCACTGAAGAATGCGATTGTGTCCGGTATTGATGGCAATACTCTCACGCTCAGCTTCGGGTCGGCTTTTCACAGAGATAAAGTGGCAGATACCTCTGCCAGTCGAGCAGTCGAAGAAGTCATCAAAGAAATAACCGGCGCTCCACTCGAAATTGTCTGCATTGTGGAAAAGGCGCCCGTCGCACCCGCACCTACGCCAGCCAGTAATGTGGATCTGGCAGAAGCCGCGGAGGATGTTTTCGGATCATTCTAATGGAAGCAAAAATCGAACTCCGCCGGGCCATAAAAGAACGCCTCTCACACGTTTCTGCTAAGCAACGCGAAACCGAAAGCCGCATTATGTGCCGCACATTGGAGAAGTTGCTCACACGCGAACATATGACGATTACCGGCTACGTGCCATTTGCCGATGAACCAGACATTGTGCCGTTTCTGCATTCAGCACTCGAAAAGGGTCACACCGTCTTGCTGCCTGCAATCGAGAATAATGCACTCGTCTTTCGCGCTGTGAAATCGATCGAGGAAGCCACGAAAAATCCGATCACGAATCTGATGGAACCACCAACATCGACGCCTGTGTACGATCGCGTAAAGATTGATCTGGTGATCACGCCCGGCCGCGCCTTTACGCGCGAAGGCCTGCGCATGGGCCGTGGGAATGGCGGCTACGATCACTGGATCCATGGGCAGCGGACAATCAACCCGGCTACTCGTTACATCGGCATCTGTTTTGAATGTCAGCTTGTTTCGGATTTGCCAGTAGAACCGCACGATGAAAAGGTGGATGGCGTGGTGACGGATCGCGGATTGATCAATGTTCGATAAATAAAACCTACAGTCTCCAGAGCGGCCATTCTGGCCGCGGCGATATTTGATTGCACACGGTGTCCTGATCAAAGCGACAATGCATCATTTACGATGCCATAGATGATGCCACACATCCTGACGACCTCGCTTGCGCACATGATTCTTTGAACCAATAAAGTGAGCATAATTTCAATTTTGCTCAATCGTCAATTGCGCTACTCTGTAGACACTTCTTTCCCCACCATTGCATGCCTTCCTTCCCTGCCCTTGAATCTCAGGACCCGGATGTTTTTAAAGCTGTTATGGGCGAAATGAAGCGTCAGACAGAAGGTGTGGAGCTCATTGCATCCGAAAACTATGTCTCCCCTGCGGTGTTGGAAACAATGGGCACGGTGTTCAACAATAAATATAGCGAAGGCTACCCAAACCGCCGCTACTACGGCGGCCAGGAATTTACGGATAACGTGGAGACACTGGCGATCAACCGCGCCAAGCAGCTGTTCAATGCAGGTCATGCCAACGTTCAACCGCATGCCGGTGCACCGGCCAACGTGGCTCTGTATTTTGCCCTGCTCGAGCCAGGCGACACGATTATGGGAATGGATTTAAGCCATGGCGGACACCTGACACACGGCCATCCTGTGACGTACATCACCAAGATTTTCAAATTCGTCCGCTACAAGATGAAAGACGTGGAGACCGGTGTCATCGACTACGATGAAATGCTGGAAGTCGCCAAGAAGGAGAAGCCTAAGATTATTCTGGCCGGTTTCTCGGCCTATCCGCGCGAGTTGGACTACGCCAAAATGAAAGCGATTGCCAAGGAAGTCGGCGCCTACACGGTTGCAGACATGGCGCACATTGCGGGTCTTATTGCCGGCAAGGCTCTGCGCAATCCGTTCGATGACGGATTTGATGTGATTACGACCACCACTCACAAAACACTTCGCGGGCCGCGCGGCGGCATGATCATGTGTCGCGAAGAGGAGCTGGGCAAGAAGATTGATAAGTCGGTATTCCCCGGCTTTCAGGGCGGACCGATCATGCAGATGGTTGCCGCTAAAGCTGTTGCCTTTGGCGAAGCGCTCAAGCCCGAATTCCAGACGTATGCCAAGCAAGTGATTGTCAACAGCAAGTTTCTGGCCAAGCACTTCATGGACCACGGCGCCAAGCTGATTACTAACGGTACGGATAACCACATGATGCTCATCGACTGTGTGAAATCGTGGAACCTGGGTGGTGGTGAGGTCGAGCATCTGTTCGATTCAATTGGCATAACGCTCAACAAAAACATGATCGCCAATGACACACGCAAGCCGATGGATCCATCCGGCATCCGTCTTGGCACTCCCGCTATCACGACCCGTGGTATGAAGGAACCGGAAATGGAAATCCTCGGCAATTTCATGCTTCAGGCCATTGAAAAGCGCGCTGACGCTGCGGCTATCGCCAAACTTCATCAGGATGTCATGGAATTCTGCCGCAAATTCCCGGTTCCGGGCATTACAAACTAACCTGTATGAAACGCGCGCACCAAAGCCTTCGTCACGCACTGCACGGTTTGCAGCATGCGCTCGCAACAGAGCGGAACCTGCGCCTGTTTCTCGGCACGTATCTGGTAATCCTCATTCTGGGTGATATCGAAGGAATTTCGCTTCTACAATGGCTGCTGCTGATTGTCTGCGGCGGACTCTTTACGGCAGTGGAGCTGATTAATACGGCTCTTGAGCGCCTGGTTGATACCTGCGATGAGCTCTGGCGCAAAATTGATACCAATGCCAACGGTCATCACAGAGGGCTGAAGCTGACAAAGGACGTCGCCTCGGCGGCGTCGCTCGTCTGCCTGTGCGTGAACGTGCTTGTCATTCTGTCGATCTTCCTGCCACTCGCCGTTCGTCATCTGCGTTAACGCATCCGAGAGCGTCGATGAGCCGTTTCTTTGCTTTATGAAACAAAAAACACTGCCACGGTGGCAGTGTTTTTTTTATTGAAGCTCGATGAGTGTCTACTGAATCGTCAGCTGCGTAATGGTCGGATCGACCAGCGTGGCTCCGTTGAGAGGTGCGGACAGCATGACGTTTACCGTGCGGGAGCCAAGCGTACTGCTGTTATGAATAGGAATGAAAAACGGTTTGGTGATCTCGCCGGGAGCAAAGTTCAGCACTCCGGATATCGTATCGTAGTCGGATCCAGGCAAAGCGCTGCCGCCGTTCGTGCCGACTGTTACCGACGAGGCCGCAATGCCGTTGATGCGCGTCACGTACACTATTCCGTTGTTTTGCGCTGTACGATTGACAGTAAACGCGTTGCTTGAAAACCTGAATGAGCCGGATCCAAACGTATTCGTCTCGTCATCAATAACGTTTACCTCTGCCGTCTTCACCGATCCCAATGCGGCCCCACCCGACGGATTGGAGAGGGTAATGGTAAATTTGCGGTTTCCGTCTATTGAGGAATTATTCATGACCGACAGCTGGAATGTTTTGCTCGTCTCGCCGGCTGCAAAGCTCAACGAACCGTTGACCGAACCATAATCCGCGCCGGCTTTTGCCGTTCCGTCCGTGCTGGCATAACTGACAGTCGCAATCCCGTTGGACCCTTCCATGCGCGTTACTGTCACCGTAAGAGTCGGGATGTTTTCTACTGCACCATACTGGCTGGCACTAAAGTTAAACACACCCACTGTATTGAGAGGGATGACCGGTCCGGCGGCAGCAGATGAAGAGCTGGCTGAGCTGTTATACAAAATAGTCACCGTTGCCTTGGAAGGCTCGAGGAGCGTGGCGCCGCCAGTAACATTGCTGAGCGAAAGATTGATGATAGGGTTGCCGGCCGCAGTGGTGTTGTTGAAAACTGGAATATGAATCACTTTACTGGTTTCTTTGCCGGTAAATGTCAGTACGTCGCTGCTTGGCGTAAAATCCTTGCCTGCAATGGCAGTACCGCCGCTCATGGAATAGCGGACGGTGGAAGTCCCCTGATTCGCGCCTATGCGTACGACAGTCACACTCATGGTGCCACCGTTTTTATCAATAGTGTAATACGGCGTCGTGAAACGGATCCCGCCTGCGGACGTAACCGGAATCGAGCCAACACTGCTCGACGAAGACGAAGAGACAGAAGACGATTTGCTGGAACTGGAAGACGAAGAAGAGCTGGAGCGGGAGCTCGATGAGCGCACCGACGGCACACTGGAGGAAGACGACAAGAGTGGCGGCGGGATATCCGGAACCTGACTGATGCCGCGCATGTCATCACGCAAACGTTTCAGTAAAACTGCTATCTCGCCACGTGTAGCCGGCTTGTTCGGTGAAAAGTGCGTCGCATCCGTACCGCGGATAATACCGACATCCGACAGCTCCCCCACCGCATCATCGTAGAAAGCCCCGTATGGAACGTCGACGAATTTTGCCGAGCCTTTAATCGCTGCATTCACGCCACCAGTTACAACCGTTCCGATAAGAATGCCGAGAATAAAGACAACGACCAATGATCTGGAGATATGTGCGCGCAAAGACTTCATAGAAAAATGGGAAAGTGAGTACGCATTATGGGAAAAAGAGAGGAAATATTCAATGCCTATTCCAAAAAACAGGTAGACTGAATACTGCAATGACGACTGCACAGCCAACTCCTCCACCGCACAATTCTCCCAAACATTCCTGTGACGTTTGCCATATTTGTGGCGGCACGCTCGTAGAAAAACGACTCAAATACTTCTGCGCAGCTTGCGGAACCCTCTGCCAAACCTGCTGCGATACGGAAGTAGGATAAATCAATATCTACTTACAATTATGAATGAATCATTTATGACGAATCCTTCCCTGCCCACCGTAGTCAGCCGCAGCTGACGAAGCAGGGTGAGTCTTTTGAATCTTCTGAGTCTTTTGAGTCCTTTTTTAGATAGTCACATAATTTGTACACTGAATAGTCTGTGCGCTTATAGAAGCCATTTTGAAAGTATATTTTACTGTACAAATAATATGATCACTACATTTGCACACTCCGCTCCAGCCCTGTTACTTGCTCTGAGTGGGTTCCGTGATTATGATGCAGTGATTTGTTTCGACAAGTCGTGCACACAGACCTCACAAACAAACATTTGCTCCATTTACACCACCACGAAGTAAAGAGAAGGGTACTCACACGTAAAACGGCACACAGGCTTCGGCTCGTCTGCTCGACTATCTACTGCGCTCGTTCCTCCCGGGCACTCATCCTACAAATATATTTGTACAATACTGGGCATAGTAACGTTCGTAGTAACTGTGGTTACCCTTCTCTCTGCTCTGCGATATCGCTGGCTTCATCCGAGGTTGATGAGGCGAGTGTATCCCAACCCAACTCCCCATGGTTCTACTGGCTGCAAAGCCTTTCAGCAACCTGGCACGGGGACCTCGCCCGGACACGAGGAGAAACAAGCGCCCAAAGCAAGGCAGAGAATCGGACCCCTCATCCAAATACAAACATCCGCTCAGTACCACGCCTCACGGCACCGTACCGATAGCGGAAACACAAACAAAGACCTGCAAGGGTCTTTTTTGTTGTGTGTCCCCTTCGGCTACGCTCAGGATGACACACGACTACGCTTAGGATGATACGCAAAGACATGCCAAGCGAGTGTCATGGTGAGCGCAGTCGAACCATGACTACCGGGACGCGACGTCCCGGTCCCTAGTGGAATCCTTTGGGTCTGCGGAATATTTTGATTGCAAATCAATTAATTATTGATCACTGAGATTTTTTGCTATTTGTATCTTGTATCTTGGAATTTGTTTCGGGTTTCGCAATCTGGCTCTTCGCACTTTCCCCAGTCTTCCCCTCTTTCTTGTCCTTCATATCCATCATCGCCTTGCTCGGCGGCGGAATGCCACCGGTTTTCTCCAGCTTCTCGCTCAGTTCTTTCATTTTGGCTTTCTCATCAGCACTGATTGCTTCGCCCAAGAATTCCTTCTTACGGATCATATTAAAATCGTTAATCCACATTTCGCGGTCGCGCCAAGCACGGTAATCGGCCAGTTTCATGCCCTTCTTGCGCGCTTTTTCCATCTCCTCTTTTTCCTTCTCTTTCTGCTTTTCGACTTTCACTACTGCCACTCTCCCCTCTTTGGCACTGGCCATCCACTTGCTGATTTTATCTTCGACTTCCGCACGCCCTTCGGTATAGCGTTCGCGCGATAGTGCACGGATTTTTTCGACGCGACCGGCATCCTGCTCAAACTTTGGCGGAGCAAGTGTAGAAACGGAGAACGGCTTGCTGGCCATGCCGTTGATCATCAGGCGCATGTAGGCGTGATACTTGGGCAGACTGAGAATGTCTTTGGGCTGTACCATCTCTTCCAGCTGCATAGCCAGAACTTCAGCATCATCGGAACCAACCTGGAAGCTGACCATGGACCCGACGTTTCCGAAAATCGCATCCTGCAGCACCGTGCTTTTATCTCCAATCAGCAGCTGACCAATGTACTGATTGGCGAGAGTTAAGCTCAAGCGATACTTACGCGCTTCGGACAGAATAGTCGCGAAGGATTCGGTAGCGAAGTTCTGAAACTCATCCACGTACAGGAAGAAATCTTTGCGCTCTTTCTCGGGAATATCGGCTCTGCTCATGGCATCCAGCTGGAATTTGGTCACAAGCATGGAACCCAGGAACGCCGAGTTGTCTTCTCCCAGGTTTCCTTTGCTCAAGTTGACCAGAATAATTTTGCCGGTATCCATCGCCTCGCGAACATTGAGCTTATTGGTTGTTTGCCCGACGATATTGCGGATGAGCGGTACCGAGAGCAGCTGGCCGATTTTGTTTTGGATAGCGGCGATTGCCTCTGTTCTGTACTTTTCTGACCACGCTGCATATTCATCTTCCCAGAAGCTTTTCACCACGTGGTTCGTTGTGTGATCAACCACTTTCTTGCGGTATGCATCGTCTGTGAACATGCGCAGAATGCCGAGCATGGAGTTTCCCTGCGTTTCAATGAGCGCCAGCAGCGCATTGCGCAGAATGTTTTCCATGCGTCCACTCCAGACATCGGGCCACAGCTTGGTAAACACGGCCATCATGCCGGATGCAATAAGTTCGACCTGATCCGGGTTCGTGCAATGGAGCATGTTAAACGACAGCGGATACATTTTATCGGCCGGATCAAACAGAATGACATCGTTACTGCGACTAGCCGGAATGTAGCGAAGACACGCCTCAACCAAGTCTCCGTGCGGATCAATGACAGCTACTCCTTTGCCGCTCTGGATGTCTGAAAAGATCATGTTCTCCAAAATGGTCGACTTGCCCATACCGGTCTTTCCGATGATGTACATGTGGCGCCGACGATCATCGGGGCGAATGCCAAAGCGATGGCGACCACCACGGAAGACGGCTTCTCCCAGAACGGTCAATTCCTTTTCGTTTTCGATGAGCGGCAATTCGACTGGTGGTTCGAGCTTCTTGCTCGTCACCCAATCGATGTTCGGTGTTTTAACAAGCGCATTCGGGAAATGCCAGAGTGTTGCCAATTCTTCAACAGACAAGACGTACGGACGCAACTTGATGCCCATAGGAATTTGCGCGGCTGTTTCAATTTTTGCCATCTTAAAACCGTTACTTTGAGGGAGCGAGAACTGGCGGAAGCTACTGACCATTTCCTGCAACTTATGGGTGGCAGCCTCAACGGATCCTGCCTTGGCAATCACACTGAGGCGCACGTTGGCGCCAAAGAGCAGTCGGTTAATCTTGTCAGCAATACCCGCGACACTGTCTTCGCGCTCATGCGATCTTTTCCCGACCATCGAAAATTCACTGTCAACGTGTGAATCTTCGGCATCATTTTTTGCACTCATCGATTCGCTGAGCAGGTCGCCAGCCGACGGGACAAACGAGAACCATGCTCGGAAACCGCCCATCAGAATATTCAGCGGCAAATACGCCCACCAGCGCCAGCCGCGTGCAAGGTGCACGGAGGTAAAGACTTTGGCATACCACGTCGATTTTTTGGCAAGACCACGCGTAAGAAGTGGTAAAAACTTGCGTACGCGTTTGCGGTATTTTCCTTCTATCGGCTCGAAAGACACCTGAATATGGCCGCGCATACCGATTTCCGGATAGCGGACCAGTGTGGAAGTAATACCTGCCATCGTATCGATGTTCTGGCGCGCCAACATGTCATCAAACTGCGGATGACGCTTGATGGGATAGACTTCCGGGTCTGTCAGGCGCAGATCGGTATAGACAACGACCTCCCCTTCTCCGGCGGTAAAAATATCATTGCCAACCGGCTCAATATCGATATCCGGATACTGGGCATAGAGCTGGCTTTCAATGAGACCGGAAACGGCCTTGTTGCTGCGGACATAGAAACTGATTTTACTGTTGTAGTAGCCCAGCTCGAAATTGATCTCCGCCTGATCGCCTGTGAGGTAATGCAGCGCCGAAATTGCCGATTCCATCATAATAGGCCCGCGACTGACCTTGGATTTATCATCGGGGTCAGGAAGCGAGGGGCGGATGCGCAGAAGCAGGCTTTTCGAAGCGTCGATCATAGAATGGTAGATACTGTAGCAGAGAGGAAACAGACGAACCAGAAGATGCAGAAGAACCAGAGGATCGAAGCTAATAATCAATCAATACGATATGTCATCATCCCGCCGTAAAGACGCGCCGAACTCGATCATATAATGGATCAATCTAGATCATATCTTTATCAAGAAACAGTCCGGCGCGTCTCGACTGAAGCTCAATCCACTCCAAAGCGTCTCGGATGCATCTCGTACTCACCGGCGCGTCTCGACTAAGCAATAACAGATCTTGATCTCAGCTCTCCTCAGCCATGCCGCACCATATCCGCCACCATATCCAAAGCGACCGTATTGTAGCCATAATCCATGCGTACCGGACCGAGAATACCGATAACGCCGCGCTGATCGCGCACACGGTACTCGGTAACCATCAGACTGCAGCTGGTAAACTCGCTACAGAGATCTTTCTGACCGATGTAATAGCGAATCTTGCCATCGATTTCGACTCTGGACAGCAACGCACTCAGTTTCTCTTCCAATACCTCCACAACACCACTGACAAAACGCGGATCGGCCAGAAATTCCGGCTGACGCATGGCATGAGCAAGCCCTAAATAGTAGATTTCGGAACGGTGTGGAACTGTTGCAAAACTGACGTTCTGGATCATGTGAGACAGAAGCGCCACTGCTTCGTAGACACGCTCGCGGTCTTTCTCCTGAAAATACTGTTCTTTGAGCGTATCGAATTTGGTGCGGACCGCCTTCTGGTAATCCGTCGGCTGCATGAATTCCTGCACGTACGTGCGGTAGCCTTTGACTGTCGGAATACGCCCGGCCGAAATATGCGGCTGCTCTAGATAGCCTTCTTCCTCCAGAAACATCATCTCATTGCGAATGGTGGCCGAAGAAACCGAGAATTCGGCGGATTCGAGCAGTTTTTTTGATCCAACAGGAAGAGCTGTCTGGATAAACTGATCGATAATAGCCTGCAGAAGCTTCGCTTGGCGGGAGTTCATGGGAGAATTATAGCAATAAAGGACAAGAATGTCCTTAGTACTATGAATTTTACTCCTCCAGAGCGATTGCTCCCCGCCCGGATGAACGCAGCCGTTCGGACGGTGCACTCGCAATCTCGTTATAATCATCTGCCATAATCCTTATCCGCCGCGGCCGGGAACGGCCGCTCTGGAGATGTTAGATAATTACGTGAATAAAACAAAAAACCACCCTTCCGAGTGGCTTTTGAATTGCTGATTAATATTTACGCCTTCTTTTTCTTTGCCTTCACGATCTCCTCTTTCTCCTGCTTTTCCTTGGACAGAGCCTGCACCTTGCGGAAGCGATCGACGCGAGTCGAAGCCATAATACCGCGTGTTTCACCGGTGTAAACCGGGTGACAGTTGCTGCAGATTTCCACCTGCTGCGACTTAACAGTGGATGGAATAGCGTACACAGAGCTGCAGGATGTGCAGGTTGTGGTAGCGTCGGCGTGCATTGTTGGGTGGATACCTTTCTTCATAGCTGGGAGATTGTACGGATACAGGAAGTAATTGGCAAGTGGATCGGATTCGTCATTTTGACACAGAAAAGTATGCAAGTATTCTGAATGCAGAATTCAGAATACTTGCATACTGCTTATTTCTCTTCTTTAAACAACTCCGGCTCGCCTGCCGCTTCTTCGCCTGCGACAGCCTCTCCTGTATCGTGCATGACAACGCTCATGGAAGCCACTTTATCGCCGTCATCAAGGCGCATGATAATGACGCCCTGCGTTGCCCGACCGCGTGAAGGGATATCCGAAAGACGCATGCGGATAGCCTGGCCCTGCTTGCTGATACAGATGAGATCGGCGTCTTCATTGGGCTGACGGACATACCCGCCGACAATATCGCCGGTTTTTGCCGTGAGCTGGGCGGCTTTTACGCCGCTGCCACCACGACCCTGCAAGCGATAGAGGGAAACGAGGCTGGACTTGCCAAGACCGTTTTCCATAACCACCAGCAACTCGCTTGTATCAGGTGTCGAAATAGCAGCCGCCTCGACCACACGATCGTCGGATCCGAGACGAATGCCACGCACGCCGGCAGCGGCACGGCCCATGGAGCGCACTTCGTTTTCATGGAAACGGATAGCCTTGCCCTTCTTACTGAGAATGAAGATTTCGTCGTTTCCGGTCGTCGCAACCACCCACTTGAGCTCATCGCCATCCGGAATTTTCTGGGCAATGAGACCGCTGCGACGGATATTCTGGAAGTCTGTGAGATCGCAGCGCTTCACCGTTCCTTGAAGTGTTGTCATGAACAGATGCTTCTTGCCTTCCAGCTTGGCCTTCAGGACTGCCGCCACCTTCTCGCCTGGTTGCAACTGCAGCAGGTTCACAATCGCCTGGCCTTTGGCGATACGACTGGCCTGCGGCAACTCGTAGACCGGCAGCTGGAACACGCGACCGGTGTTGGTGAAATACAGCAGATCATCGTGGTTGTTGGCCGACAGCAAGCTCAAAATCTCGTCCTCCTCCTTGGTCGTCATACCCTTGATTCCCTTACCTCCGCGATTTTGGGCTCGGAACTGGGCTGGGCTTAAGCGCTTCACGTAGCCCTGCGTTGTGAGAGCCACAATCATCGGAGCATCCGGAATCGTGTCTTTGGCAGAAAGCTGACCGATGGCGTGCGGCACAATGACCGTACGACGGTCGTCTCCGTACTTTTCCCGGATTTCCGTAAGCTCCTTTACCATAATGGCATCCACTTTCTTCGGATCAGCCAGAATCGCATCGCATTCCTTGATGAACGCCTTGATTTCCTTGAGCTCCTGCTCGATTTTCTTGCGCTCAAGACCGGCCAGACGCTGCAGCTGCATCTGCAAAATCGCATCGGACTGCAGATCGGACAACTTGAATTTCTTCATGAGATTCACCTTCGCCTCTTCCTTTGTCTCACTGTCACGGATGGTGGAGATGACTTCATCAATATTATCCAGCGCAATAGTAAGACCTTCCAGGATATGCGCACGCTCCTTGGCGCGATCGCGGTCAAACGACACCGAGCGCGTGATAATCACGCGACGGTGGTTGATGAAGATCTGAAGGAATTCCTGCAGGTTCAAGAGTTTTGGCTGAATACCGTCGGCAAGCGCGATACAGTTGTAGCCAAAGCTCGTCTGCAAGTCCGTGTGCTTGTAGAGCTGGTTGAGGATTTTCTGCGGATAGCTGTCTTTCTTGAGTTCAATGATAATGCGGATACCATCACGATCAGATTCGTCGCGGATATCGGAAATACCGACGATGATCTTGTCGTTGACCAGTTCGGCCATCTTCTCGATCATGGCCGATTTGTTGACCTGATACGGCAATTCGCTGATGCGGATGATCTGACGATTACCGGTCCCCTCCTCTATTTCGGCTTTGCCGCGGATGGCAACCGACCCACGACCCGTGAGATATGCTTGTTTCAGCGCCTCTTTGTCGTAGACAAAACCGGCTGTCGGGAAATCGGGGCCTTTCACGAACTTCAGCAGATCCTCCACCGTCGCCTGCGGATGATCCGCCAAATGCAAAATGGCATCCACAAGTTCCCGCAGATTGTGTGGCGGGATGTTTGTCGCCATACCGACGGCAATACCCACCGTGCCGTTTAAAAGCAGGTTCGGAATGCGCGACGGCAATACCGACGGCTCCTTCTTGGAACCGTCGTAGTTCGGACGGAATTCAACAGTGTTTTTTTCGATATCCTTAAGCATTTCGTCCGTGACACGCTGCATTTTTGCTTCGGTATAACGCATGGCAGCCGCATTGTCGCCATCGATACTTCCGAAATTTCCCTGTCCGAAGATGATCGGGTAGCGCATGGAGAAGTCCTGCGCCATACGCACGAGTGCTTCGTAAATGGCGGAGTCTCCATGCGGATGGTACTTACCCATGACGTCTCCGACGACCGCGGCACATTTGCGGAACTTGGCACTGGAACGCAGTCCCAGCTCGTTCATGGCGTACAGAATGCGGCGATGGACGGGTTTTAAACCATCGCGCGCGTCAGGCAGAGCGCGTGAGACGATGACGCTCATGGCGTAGTCTAAGTAGCTTTCTTCCATTTCAGTGACAATCGGACGCGGAAGAATGGAGCCGATATTATTGAGGAGATTTGCAGCTTGCTGCTCGTTATTCTCAGATTTTTTCGCCATAGACAAAGGAAGAATGAATCAACAAAGAAGTCTGTTTTCCATAAAAGAGTCTACCACAGACACTCAAAAAGCAAAGGATCCGGCGCCACTGTCTTGGATACAAAATTGGTTCGCAAAACATGTACTGTCAAAACGCCCCGCCCGGTATCCAATGTTCATTTTTCCTTCGACAGAAAGTGCTGTGAATGTCAACATAACTTGACTTGCAAAGTAAACTAGACATTGGATACTGCAGCCTATGCTTTTCGTCCTGCTCGCCGTTGCGAGCATTCTGCACGAAGCAGAAGCTTAAGACGAAAAACAGGTGGTCTTTTCACATCCGACAACTCAGAGGAAACAGCCATGAAGAAAATCATCCCGGCTGCAATGCTTCTCATCACGCTCATTCCAAGCTCCGCGTGGGCGGGGCTTGTGATGTCAACAACGCCCAGACCGTCAGACGGACCGATGCCGTTTTTCGGCGTCACAATTGCCAGTACTCAGGCGCCTTACGCCACGTTCACCCTGTCAGGCGCTGATACAATCAGCGCTGTTGAGATCCATGGAGGAGGATTCTCGGCGGATCCCATTGGCCAGTTCATTGCCAAAGTTTTCACCTCGGAGGGACACAACCCTGTCACCGATGTCGGCGACGCAACAGCGATATTCCATTTGCCTGCAAGGCAAACGAACAACGCTCTAGCCATCCTCGACACACCATTGACAGGGAGCTTCTTCCAGGTGTTTATCATTGCCCCCTCGCCATATGGGGGCGGAGCACTGAGCACTGGCCATGGTCCAACGCTGCCCGGAACAACTACGGGAACATTCTTCAACAATCAATATGTTCATGGCAATGACGGAACGTACATCGCTATTTATAGCGCTGACATCCGTCCCACCCCTGAGCCGTCAACTATCATCGCCGCCGCTCTCGGCAGCATCGCCCTCGCCTTCATGACAACAAGACGCAACCGACGTTGACACGGAAAAACAACCGAAAGACCACCCAACCGGCTTCAGAACACGATGTTCTGGAGCTGGTTCTCATAAAGAAATGTATGACCTGCAATCCGCGGCAAGCATGCCGCTCCCTTTAGGAGGAATAACTCTGCTATGCTTCTTTTGGTTTTTTTTAAAATATTTCCATCTTTCCTCTGAGTCTTCTGAGTCCCCCTATGTTATCAATTGTCTCCACACCCATCGGCAATCTCGGTGACATTACACTGCGCGCGCTCGAGACACTCAAAAAATGCGATGGGATTGTGTGTGAGGATACGCGGGTAGCCGGTCATCTTTTGCAACTTTTAAGTCTGCCCAAAAAACAACTCATCTCGCTGCATGGCTACTCCGGCAGTGGCAAAGTCGATCATATTCTGCGCAGCCTGGAAGCCGGTCAGCACCTGTGCCTGGTATCCGACGCCGGCACACCGTGTATTTCGGACCCGGGTTACGCACTCGTCTCCAAGGTACGCGAAGCGAACTTGCCCTTGGAAGTGATTCCGGGCCCATCAGCATTTCTCGCTGCCTTAAGCGCCAGCGGACTTCCCATCCACACCTTCTCGTACCTGGGCTTTTTGCCCATCAAAAAAGGCCGGCAGACATTGCTCAAATCCCTCATCAGCGAAGAGAAAACAATTGTGTTCTACGAATCGCCGCATCGGATTTTGAAGACGCTGTCTGAGTTTGCACACATCCTTGCCGATCAACCCACACGCCGCATTGTCATCGCTCGCGAACTCACAAAACTGCATGAGGAAATTATCGCTACAACGATCGGAGAGCTGGAAGAGATGGCAAAGAAACTGACAGTGAAGGGAGAGTTTGTGCTTGTACTTGAGGGAAACTCTTAAGAGAGTCATAAATAGTTGACGAAATGCTTGCGCGTGAGCAACATTTGAAATTATGAAAACTCTCAATAGTCCGACAGCAAGTGTACACACGCCCCTCAGTCCAGAAAATAATGCACAGAAAGGATCGATAACCAGAGAAATATATGCGCTCATTCGATCACTATTCACGAGCGCAACAACACCGGAAGATCCGAAGGATAATCCCATAAACTGGGGTTACAACCTGGATTCCAGCGTCTAAGTACACCCTACTTCTGCGGTAACACCGTGCGCGGATCGAAATGTTCGCCGTTCTTGGTCATTTCAAAATGCAAATGTGAACCGGTGGTCATGGGGCCGGCTCCGTCTGTTCCCGGTCTGCCACCCGACAGGCCGATGATTTGTCCCTGGGCGATAATGTCGCCGTTTTTGACCAGCACTTTGGAGAGATGGCCGTACAAACTGGCGTAGCCGTTTCTGTGACCGATGAGAACATAGGTATAGCCTTTGGCACCGCCGAGCTTGACGTGGAAAACAATACCGTCGGCGGTTGCGTGCACGGCTGATCCCTGCGGCGTCGCGATATCAATCGCACGATGCGGAACGTGGAACACTTTCTGGTACGCCGAATCATAATAGCCCGCTGTAATATACCCGCGCAGCGGCCACATAAAATCGCTGGCATGCAACGCCTGCAATGTAAATGAGTCATCTCTGACTCCGTCTATCGATGCCTGCGTGTCGCTCATCTTGGCAGCCAGCTTTGCCAGATCCGCCGTGGTGGCAACAAGATCGTCGCGCACCGTCTTCAGCTGCTCTTCGGCGATAGTCCACAATTGTTTTTTGCGGATGTAGTTCTGCGCACTGTCAAAAGGCACGCCCTGCTGCAGCAATGCAAGCGTGTCGCGCATACGACTGAGCTCCGACAGAATACCGCTCACTTCGGACTCGCTGGCCGCGCGGCTACGAACACTCTCCACATCCATCACACTGCCGGTGAATGCTTTGAGCGCCTGTGATTTCTGGGCGTATTCCGCTTCCTTCTGAGTGATCTTCAGCTCCATATCAGCAACGCGCTTGTACTGATTTTTGTCCGTATTGCGCTTCGCCATAGCTTCACTTAATGCATGCAGCTGATCATCGTCCAACGCCGTGAGTCTCGCCTCTTTTGCCTGCAGAAGCTGTTTTTTGTCTGTTAGATCCTTCTTCTGTCGCTCCAGTTCCGCCATCTCAGCGGATAACTGCTTGAGCTTCGCCTCTTTCAGCTGGGTATGAATAGCAAGCAGACTGCTTTGCATAGCCAGCAGCTCGTTGTTCACCTCACTTGTTTCATTCTGCACCTCCTGCAACTCCTGTTCAGTGAGCGTCTTCTGCTTCCAGCTCTCATCCGCTACCGCCTGGGCCTCTTCGGATTTCTGCTGCAGGGTATCGTACGTCGCCTGCAAAGACCGGATTTCGGTATTGATCTGATTTTCCATGTCCTGCAGACGTGCAAGAGCCGTATCGTTTTCCGTCATATATACCGACAGCTCGGAAAGAAACTGCCGACGCGCGGTCAAGAGCGCCTGACGACCCAAGTCCTGTTCGATGATGTCCCCGAGTGATCCGCGCAGCATCTGGCGGATGATGGAGCCACCCACTACCGGACCGGTATCCGCCATTTCCATCTGGCGCGTCGCCACGTAACGCACGAACGTTACCAGCTCGGCCTTCTGCTCTTTCTGAATGGAGGAGTAAAAGCTCTTGGTTGTCTGGATAGAAGCAATCTGCTTCTCCAATACGGCAACCAGATCTTTTCGCTGCGCAATTTCCGACCGGACCTGCTTTCGTTCCTGCGCTGTTTTCTGGATCGCATCCTGCACCTCCTTCACCGTCGTGGTGTAGGCGGCAAGTTCGCGTTCAAGCTGAGCCTTGCGCTCGCTGCTCTCGGCGGCCTTGTGCAACATGCCGTCAAATACTGTTTTCGCTTCGGTAAATTCCGCATCTGTCGGCACTACCTGTGACGACGTGAGTCCGGGCACGCTGAGCGCAATCAGCAGAGCGGCAAGCCAGCGGGAGGAAGGAAAACGAAAACGCATAGAGAAATCCTCATATTGTACCACATTTTCGCCTTTAATAGAAGCCGTCATACGTTGAGAGGTGGCTGATAATTGATGAACGCGCATCCACAATCATTTCTCCCACAAAAAGAACGTCTCGTTCCCGGGCGCGTCGCCTTTCATAAGCCAATGCTAACCGAGTCGCGCGCAAGAAATGTAAAGAAAGATATACAGTAGACAGGTGACTTTTTTGCTATCATCACTTCCCATGATTCATTCACTCCGCGGCACTGTTCACCGCCTCACTCCCCCGCAGATTTCGGTCGATGTTCACGGCGTTGGTTACTTGCTGACTGTCCCTCTTCCTGTATGGGAAGCGGTAGCGGAGGGACAGGAACAGAAAATCATCGTCCACACGTATGTGCGCGAGGATCGACTGGATCTCTTCGGCTTCTTAACCGAGCAGGATCGCAGCTTGTTTATGCAATTCATCAGCTTGTCTGGCATCGGGCCGAAACTGGCGCTCGAGCTGTGTTCTATCTCTCGCAATTTACTGATGCAGGCAATCGCCATGCAGGATGCAAGTATATTGGCCCAAGTAAAAGGAGTCGGTGCGAAAAAGGCCGAAAAGCTCCTCCTCGAACTGAAGTCCATCTACGAAAAGCATCCGGATTCACTCACGAGCACAAACACCGAGGAGAAAAATGAAGCAATCGATCGCGACGCACTGGCTGCACTGCTGTCTCTTGGGTATGACCAAAACTTGGCTCTGAAAGCCTTGCAAGCCGTATCCGGTGACCATGCACGCACCGAAGACCGCGTGACTGCGGCACTGCGCTCTCTTGCCACAAACCGCAAGGTTTCCGCCGTCCGTACGTCGTAGATCATCAAACACGCTGTGCGTGCCCAGACTCCTTCTCTCCTTGTCCTATGCTTACCGTCGATATCAAAGGCACTCTCGCCAAAGTTATCACGCCCAGTTACGGCATTCCTGATACCGAGTTTTCAACCATCCGTTCCCTCATCCGCCGCTACACAGAAGATTGGCTGACTGAACGCGAAAAAGGCGAACACGGCTGGTCCATGAATCCGTACGACAAAGACGCCATCAAGCAGGTCCAGGACGTTGCCAAACGCGCCAAAGCCGACGGTATCAAAACCGTTGTCTGGATCGGTATCGGTGGATCGGGCCTGGGACCAAAAGTGATCCAGGAAGTATTTGAGACACCATCCACTCCCGAATTTGTCATTATTGATACCATCGATCCGCACACGCTGGCTCTGCATGCCGCGCATATCGATTGGAAAACAGCGCTGATTGTCGTTGTCAGCAAATCCGGCGGCACGCTGGAAACAATGAGTGCGTTTTTCGCCCTGTTCGAGAAAGTGCGCGAGGTTGTCAAAATCCACCCGGGCAGCCGCGTTGTCGCCATCACCGATCCAAAAGACGGCCTCCTTCACAGCTTCGCGATGGATCACAAGATGACGATTCTCCCCATTCCTCCGAATGTCGGCGGACGCTACTCCATTTTTACGCCAGTTGGACTGCTCAGTCTGGCGCTGCTGAACGGCGACATCAACGCCTTCTGTCGCGGCGCCAAAGAAATGGATACGCACTGTCAGGAAACGACCCTCACCAAAAACCCGGCCGCCTCGCTGGCCGCCGTGCAGTTCCTGCTCGATACACGCCGCAACTATCCCATTCGCGTCATTATGCCCTACGGTGACAGACTGCAGTCGCTTGCCCGCTGGGAACAGCAACTGCTTGCCGAAAGTCTCGGCAAGACCGAAGGCAATAACCCTATTCCGCAAGCTGCAATCGGTACGCAGGATCAGCATTCGCTGCTGCAGCAGTGGATGGCTGGACCGCGCAAATCGTGGCACCTGTTCGTGCGCGAAATCGATAAGCAGCGCTACGAAGTGCCTAAAAATGTGCCCGGACCGTTTGGTTACATCGCCGGCAAAAATTTCGGTCAGCTGCTCGACGCCTGTTACGAAGGAACGAGCCAGGCACTCACGTCTGCCAAACGTCCGCATGTCACCATCTCGCTCCAGCGCCTGGATGAATATCACCTGGGCCAACTGTTCTTTTTACTCATGAGTGAAGTTGTGTATTTAGGCAAGCTCTATCGTATCGATATCT